>Ga0315548_1001928_pt1 | contig 16655 bp, 13 predicted proteins | sample SalMarSW160110MG_2_FD_202540 | JGI IMG/M metagenome (GOLD analysis project Ga0315548, IMG submission 202540) | Salt marsh sediment microbial communities from the Plum Island Ecosystem LTER, Massachusetts, United States - Salt Marsh Sediment SW1601-110 ...
CCCTATCGGATTGTTGCCGCTTTTCCTCCATTCCTCGGCCACCGGGCTCTGCCCGGCATCGGCGATGGCATTTATCGCCCAGGTATCAACACCGACATTGGTAGCGCCCTCTGAAGTAAAACCCCCGTCATTTTGCTGCTGCGATTTCAGGTAATCCAGAGCGTCCGTTATAACCGAGGAACTGGATGATTGACCGGCAGCAATCAACGCCGATATGGCGGCCGCAGTGTTATCAGCATCGCTGACCCCACCGACCGTCCAGCCCCAGCCGCCATCGGAGTTCTGGTGGCTGATGATGAAATCTTTGCTGTCCGCCACTCCCTGCGTTTCCCCTATTGAGGTCAGCGCCAGTATGCCCCAGAAATCATCGTTCAACATGGCGTCGTCGCCTATCTGGGTGCCATCATAAAAGTCCAGCAGGGTAGCAATGCAATCTACCCCGCCAAAGTCCCGGGGATTCTCCCCAGCGGCGACCACCGCCAGGATGAACCTCTCCCAGTCGGTAGCCTTGTCTGCGTCCAGGTGATTCATATTATCCCGCAGGTAATCGACAACCGAGTCCCCGCCGTTTGTCCAGCTATCCGGGCCCTCGCCGGCGGCCGCGATAGCCATCACCGCCCATCCTGAGGTAGCGAAGGCGGCGATGCAGCCGTTTGATTGCTGCGTCCCCTCCAGATAATCCAGCGCGTCTGTTATCTGAGTATCGCTGGCATCCAAAGGGAAAATTTCAACCGACAGGTCAAGGTTTCTGGACTGGCCCGGCTCATAGACGGCGGCCTGGTTGGCCTGTGTCCCGTTTATCCAGAAGGTTATGGCCTCCCCAACTTCAGTCTCTTCACCGGCAACCACCAGCCGGCTGTCGAAAGTGCCCGAGCCACCGTAGTGCCCGACCTCGGTGGTGGTGAAGCTTCCCCGCCCGGCGCCACCTATCTTGGCCACGATTACGGTGCCCGCCGACGCCGCACGCCCATTGATGATGATATCACCGTAGAACTCCTCCGGCCACGTCGTATCGGCACTCACCGGCAGGGCCGGTGCCGTCAATAAGCAAAGCATAATGATGGAGAGCACAAGGACAGAGCGTTTAACAATCTTCTTCAAATTCATACCCCAGCCCCATTCTTACGAGCTTATGGCCGCCAGCTGACAGGCCGTCGTCACATGAAGCCAGTAGCCTTTCCAGCAGTTCATCTCCCTGTCCTCGTCATGGGCATCGTCGTCAGGAGCGTCATTTATGATGGAATCGTCATAGGCCTGGCCATCGGCGTCAAAGCCAATAAGCACCGTCCAGCTGGCCTCCACCGAGGTCAGGGCGGAATCTGCCGAGGCGGCGGTGAAGTCAGAAAAGCCAATGGCATTCCAGCCAGCCGCCAGCTGCTTGGTCGGTGGCACCTGACGCGGGTTGGTATCAAACGCCGGGTGCAGCTCAACCTCCGATGCGGAATATATCCAGATGCCCTCCAGCGGCGAGACGACGTTATCACTGCTCATAGCCGTCCAGCCATCGGTGCCGTCATAGATGAAGATGGAATGGCCGTCGGTATCCACGCTGCCAAATACCTGCTGCGCCATCGAGTAACCGCTGGCCAGTCTCTTGGGCACGGAGACAAAATTCCAGCCCGCTTCAAGCGTGAGCGGCACATACACGATAACCGTTTCCTGATTTGACCTGATATTAACGCTACAATCACCTTTGTCGGCATACACGGTATAGCTGCCGGGATTCAATGTCAGGTCCAGCACCTGACCGCTGGCATTTGTGGTATAGCTCAAGGTGCCGACATATACCGTCACACCGGCGGCCGCGTTCCAGTCGGTCTCATCATAGGCTTCCACCGTCACGTTGAAGCTGTTGCCGTACAGCACGCTATTGCTGCTTACCGTAGTCTGCAGCGGCTGAGACCCATACTGCGTGTAGCTCCACAGAATGACATCCCCATCGGACACGGCGTACTCCTTCGCCCCGAGGCTGGGGCTGTCCCAGTTAGCCCGGTACATCCAGCCATCAGGATACAGTGCCGTTTCCCCATCCACCGCTTCCACATAGTCTATTGGCCCGAACATGCTGTCGATAACCAGACTGAAACCACCGGCGGCTGACGCCGCGTGTATGGCTCCCATGGCGGTAGGGTAATCCAGAGTGTAGGTAGCGCCATACTTGTCCGTTATCGTGGAGGTGGTGAAGGTCACGTTGCCGCTCCATATCGTTGAGTTCTGCCCTTCCACCCTGACAGTGACCGTCCTGGCACTGACGGCGCCGGCGGTTACCGACTGGGAATCCTGGTTATTGCCTTCGTCGGACTCCTCTACGGCACCGCCTGAATCCACCGTAGCCCTGAGGGTGTAATTGCCACTTGCCGTCGGTGTCCAGGTGAAGGTGGTAGCGGTATCACCCCAGGCGAAAGCCCCGCTCACGTTATTGGTGGCTATCTCGGTATAATCTCCGCCATCTCTTACCTCAAGCAGAACCTGAAAATCATCCACCAATACCCCGGGGTCCGGGACATTCACCACGACCTTGTTGGCTATGCTGGTGTATACCTCATTCACCTCAAGCTGGCCGGTGAGGTCGGCAGTCGGGTCATCAGCCATCACACAAGGAGCACTGATATGAAAGAGACCGGATACCAGAAGCAGGCAGACAAGAAATTTCACCGCTTTACTCATGGGGTCAACCTCCTGGTAAATAAAGTGAATTTGTGTTTACACAAGTATAGTTGATTATATTACTGTTCAAAGAGGCTGTCAATGTTAGACTTATCGATTTTTCAGAAATAAAAAACCGGTGTGACAGAATCACGCCGGTGGGAACATCAGGGCATCCTGGCTAACGGTCGCCGGGCAACGGTATCCCTTTAACCTTTCTTCATATCGGCTATTTCATAATCTATTTCCGCTTCCCCCAGCCTCCGGGTCAAACCGGGAATCTCATCGTCAACACAGACTATGACCGGGCACAGCCCGCTTTTTGCGGCCTCAATGGCCGCCTCAGTCACTCCATAAACGTAAATATTGCCGATAACGAGCTTTCTCAAGGCAACCATCGCTTCGATACCAATGGCACCCACCAGCTTTCCATCGCCGATTTTTTTCTCCAGTTGCTCCATATCAACGCTCTTGGAGCCGCCTCTCTGTATGCCTGGTACCTTCAGGATGGTCGCTCTGCCTACTTTCAGCGGCACTATGCCTTCTATGCCAGATACACCCACGTCCTCACCGGCTCTGGCATCGGCCGAGGCTATTCCTCTGGCCCCTTTATCGATATCGGCCGCGGCATAAAGCAGCCCGTCCTTCATCTCCAGGCCCACTGCTTGACCTTCAGCCAAATCATCAGCCGCTACCGCAGCGCAGACCGAGATATTGGTAATCGCCCGCTCTATCAGGGTGTCATATCCCCTTAACTCCCTCAAGACTTTAATTACCCAGTTAACCGCTTCATTGGTTAATCTGTACTTTGAACGTCCGTCAGAAATGAGCAGGCCTTCGTCTACTAATTGCCGCGTGTAATCCGAAATCGCCTGGGGAGTCACATGTAGTTTCTTGGCAATGTCCTGCTGCTGGATACTGGGGCCACTATTGGCTATCTCCACCAGTATCTGGAACTTAGTTGCCTGGTTCTTGTTGCGCAATATCTCTACCACTATTTCAACCTTCCCATTAACCAAGAAGCAAATCTAATTAATTATAAACAGCTTTTGCCAGGAAATAAAGGCCATCCGGCGGAGGTGGGTTCCTCCCCGTCTCCGGAGTCCGTCCGAGCGCAAACAGACTTGACAAACGGCAGAAAATCATCGATTATACCGTGAGTGCCCGCGTGACAAGCAAAGCTTTCTGCTGAGCGCGGGAATAGGAGGTTTTCATGACGGAAAGTACCAAAGGCGTCAACAAAGAAGTCCTGGACAAGGTGGAGAAACGAGCGTACGAGCTTCTTGACAAATACCACGGCTGTTCGCAATGCTCGCTGCTGGCAATCCAAGAAGTCTGCGGCCTGAGAGACGATGTAATGGCGAAGGCATCAGTCGGCCTTGCCGGCGGTGTTGGCAGCATGCGCTCGGCATGCGGCGCGCTGACCGGCGCGGCGCTGGCCCTGGGCATGAAGTACGGGCGCGATGTCAGCTATCTGAAAGGGCCGGCGGAGAAGGCCATTGAGGCGGAGTACGCGGCCCTTGAGCCGGTGACCAGACTGGCCAAGTGGTTTGAACGGGAATTCGGCAGCATTGCCTGCCGTGATATTCGCAAGGCGTTCATGGGAACGGAGCTTAGCCGTGAGATACCGTGGCAGAATGAGTGGATGAAGGAGCTGGGCATCCATGAGCACTGTTGCAAGGTCGTGTCCAAGACAGCGAGAAGGGCGGCTGCCATGCTGGAAAATCCAAATTTAAGTATTCTGGACCAGGTATAGCCAGATTTTACTTCTCTTTGGACGCTGATAGCTCTGGTTTCGTATACGCCTCGTTCACCTGCCGCGCCGGGTGGCTCTGGGTGCTGTAGTCTTTAAGAATCGGGGGCCCCCGCATTTTATCCAGCCTGCCCTGCTTGGAGAGACGCTCGTATATCATCACCCAGGCGCAGTCTCGCTCCGGGCTGGTCTCGCACTTGCCATCTTTATAGCCCCCGCAGGGGCCGTTGACCAGGCTCTTGGCACACATGGTTATGGGGCAGATGCCGCCGTAGTCGGCGAGCAGGCAGTTGCCGCAGGCGCGGCACTTCTCCAGCCAGATACCTTCATCAGCGGTTACCCCGATAAAGCGGGTATTGACCGCAGGAAGCACCGGCATATCGTCCAGTATCTCGGCGACGAACTGCACTCCGGCCCCGCAGGCCATGGACAGAACGGCGTCATATTCCCTCATCTTTTCAATTATCGGCTCAATGTACTCGCGGTCGCACTGCCGCTGGATGGTCAGCTCGCCGATATCAACTTCCCTGCCATCCAGCTTGTTGGCCATCCTGAGCTCCGTGGCCAGCAGCTCCACCTCTTTTTCGCCGCCGACCTGGCAGACGCTGACACAGGTACCGCAGCCAAGGACCAGCAGCTTCCTGTAGTCCTTGACTTTCTCCTTTATCTCCTCAAACGGCTTCCTATCGGCAACTATCATGGCTTCACCTTCTCCTTTTTCAGAGGACTGGGGCCCAGATTTTTTGCCCGTTCCGTCATCTCATTGCAGACAGCAACAAACAGCGGGGCATCGGAGGCACCCATATGGAACATCTCCACCCGTTCTGGCTCGATGCCCACTTCTTCGAGCAGCTTCTTGGCCTGCTCAACCTTCTTCTTGGCTCTGAGATTTCCTTCCAGGAAATGACAATCGCCTTCCTCTCAGCCAGCAACGAAGACGGCGTCGGCGCCATCTTCAAATGCCTTGAGCAGGTGGAGGGTATCCACCCTGCCGGTGCACATCACCTTGACGATGCGCACGTTGGGAGCATACTCAAGGCGCATGGAGCCGGCGAGGTCAGCAGCCGAATAGGCGCAGTAGTGGCAGCAGAACCCGACCACTTTTGGCTCATATTCCCCAGCCATGTCAACTCCTTTCCCTTAACTCCCGGCCAGGACCGCCGTCAAGGCCGTTACCTGTTCATCTTTATAATGCTGTACCGTAATCGCCTTGCGCGGGCACTGACTGGCGCAGATACCGCAGCCCTGGCAGGCCGCCGCTTCAATATAGGCCACCCCGTCCTCATTGATTCTCGGCACGCCAAACGGGCAGGAGCGGACACAGGTAAGGCAGGCGACGCACCGGTCAGCGTCCACCACCGATACCACGCCCCCGACCATCAGGTAGGGCCTGGAGAGGATGGTCAGCGCCCGCGACACCGCTCCCCTCGCCTGAACAATCGATTCCGATATGAACCTGGGGGAGTGGGCCAGCCCGCACAGGTACATCCCCTCGTTGACGAAGTCCAGCGGGCGCAATTTCATATGCGCCTCCATGTAAAACCCGTCCTGAGTGAGAGGCAGCTTCAACCGGCTGGCAAAATCTTCCGCATCAGCCTGCGGACGTATCGCCACACTCAATACAAGCATGTCCGGCATCAGCTCAACCTCAGCACCCAGCACCGGGTCATATACGGTTACCGTCAGTTTGCCGTTCTCTTCAGAAACATCAGGTTTATTCTCCACGTCATAACGGATGAAGGTTACCCCTTTCTCACGCGCCTGACGGTAGAGCAGCTCGTTCATGCCGTAGGTGCGTATGTCACGGTATAATATATAGACCTCAGTATCCGGATTCAGTTCCTTCAGCTTGATGGCGTTATTTACCGCCTGGGTGCAGCAGACGCGGCTGCAGTACATGTGCTCTTCTTCCCGCGAGCCGACGCACTGTATCATGACCACCGAATTCAGTTTACTGACATCGTCACTGCCCCCGGCAATCTTTTCCTCAAGCTCAAGCTGGGTGAGCACTTTATCAGACTGGCCATAAAGATATTCGGCTGGCTTATATTCCGTGCCGCCGGTGGCCAGTATGACCACGCCGTGCTCCACATTTATACTCTCGCCGCTTTTGGTGATTATCTCAGCGGTATAGTTGCCCAGATAGCCGGAGATGTTTTTCACCTCCGCACCCCGGTACAGGGTTATCTTTGGCTCCTTTTCTACCTGCTCAACCAGAGAGGCGAGCAGCGCCTGCGGGTCGGCGCCATCCGCTGTATAGCGAATACGCCACAGATTGCCGCCCAGTTCCTTTTCCCGTTCCACCAGGACCACCTCATATCCCTGTCCGGCCATCTCCAGGGCAGCGGTCATGCCGGATAACCCACCACCGATGACCAGCCCCCGCCGCTTTACCTCCGCGGGATGTTCAAAAAGCGGCTCCAGCGTCGTCGCCCGCGCCACCGCCATGCGCACCAGGTCCTTGGCCTTTTTGGTGGCCTCCGGCATATGGCTGGCGTGCACCCAGGAACACTGGTCGCGGATGTTGGCCATCTCAAAGAGGAACTTGTTCAGGCAGCCCTCGCGGATGGTATCCTGAAAAAGCGGCTCGTGGGTGCGCGGACTGCACGAGGCGACCACCACCCGGTTCAGCCCCTTCTCCTTGATGGCGTTGATAATCTTGCTCTGCGTGTCCGTGGAGCAGGTATAGAGGTTCTCCTCGGCATGCACCACGTTCGGCAGCGTGCTGGCGTACTCGGCGACGCCGGGGACGTCCACCACCCGGGCAATATTTGACCCGCAGCGGCAGACAAAGACCCCGACGCGCGGCTCCTCTTTGGTTATGTCTTTCTCCGGCGGGTACTCTTTCTCCGTTACCAGAGTGCCACGGACATCGGCGATTTCTCTGGCAGCGAGGCAGGCGGCGCTCGAAGCGCTCATCACCGACTCCGGAATGTCCATCGGGGCGTCAAAGGCCCCGGCAACATAAATGCCGTCATGCGAGGTGATATTGGGCGCCAGCTCATCGGTGCGGCAGAAGCCGAACCTGTCCCGCTCTATGCCCAGCTTTGCCGCCAGTTCTCTGGTGCTCGCCGACGGCTGCAGCCCGATGGAGAGGACAACCATGTCAAATTCTTCCTGTATCTTCCTGCCGTCCTCACCGGTATATTCGATGAGCAGGTTCTGGCTCTGCTGAAGCTCTTTTACTCCCGAGGGAATACCCTTCACGTAGCGGACGCCGAACTTGCTCTTGGCCGATTCATAATATCGTTCAAAGCCCTTCCCGAAGGCCCTGATGTCATTGTAAAAGATGGTGGGCTGTACGGTGCTCTCGTGCTCCCGGGCGATAATGGCCTCTTTGGTGGCGTACATGCAGCAGACGGACGAGCAATAGTCCCGGCCGCAGGTCTGGTCCCGCGAGCCGACGCACTGAATCCAGGCAACTTTGACCGGGTGCCGGCCGTCGGAGAGGCGCAGCACCTGTCCCTGAAAGGGGCCGGAGGCGGAGAGGACGCGCTCGAAATCGAGGCTGGTCAGCACGTTGGCCATCCGGCCGTAGCCATACTCGCTTTTTATTTTCGCGTCAAAGGGCTCAAAGCCGGGCGCCAGCACCACCGAACCCACCTGAAGCTCGACCTCTTCCTCTTTCATATCATGGTCGATGGCCTTCGCCTGGCAGACAGCCACGCACTGGAGGCACTCGCTGCACAGGCCGCAGTCCAGACACCGTTCCGCCTCTTTTATCGCTTCCTCTTCGGTAAGCGCGGTCACTATTTCATCAAAGCCGGAGAGCCTTTTCCCCAGGGCGATATATTTGGTTCCCAGCCTCGGCTTCTTCTCGTGTTTGCCTTCGGGCAGCGGCGCCGGCTCCTCCTGTTTCGGTTCACGACCCTCACCGAGGTCGAGGCCACTTAAGTAGCGGTCGATGGATACGGCCGCCTCGTGCCCGTGCTTGATGGCCTCCACCGCCGACTTCGGTCCGGTCACGCCGTCGCCGCCGGCGAAAATACCCTCTTCCTCGGTGGCCAGCGTCAGCGGGTCGACGATTAACCAGCCGCCGCGGGTGGTCTTGACACCCGTTTTTTCGGGCAGCACGGAGAGGTCGGTGGCCTGCCCGATAGCAATAATTACCGTATCGCCGTCAACCGACGTGGTGACGCTCTCGTCAAAGGTCGGGCTGAACTTTCCCTCGCCGTCAAATACCGATGTGCACTTCTGGAACGCCACGCCGGCCACGCTGCCATTTTTACTGACTATCTCGGTCGGCCCCCAGGAGTTCATTATTTTGACGCCCTCCGCCACTGCCTCCTCTATCTCCCAGGGGTGGGCGGGCATTTCCCCGGCACATTCCAGACAGATGGCGGTTACGTCTTCAGCACCGAGCCGCCGCGCCGTCCGCGCCACGTCCATGGCCACGTTGCCGCCGCCGATAACCACAACCCTGTTCCCGATGTCAACCTTCTTCCCCTGATTGACATCCCTGAGGAAATCCAGCGCCAGCAGCACCCGTGGCAAATCAACGCCGGGAATGGGCAGGCTGCGGCTCTTCTGCGCGCCGATGGCCAGGTAAATCGCCTTATAGCCCTGCTTTTTCAGCGCCTCCAGGCCGTTCTGGCCGTTTACCGGTGCATTGAGTTTGAGGTCTATCCCCAGGTCAACGATATCTTTTATGTCGGCGGCCAGCACATCCTTGGGGAGGCGGTACTTGGGAATGGCCGACCAGAGCTGCCCGCCGGGCGCTGCATCCCTTTCAAAAACGGCCACCGGGTAGCCGAGCTTCACCAGCTCATGGGCGCAGGTGAGGCCGGAAGGCCCGGCACCGACCACCGCTACTTTTGGTTTTGATTTATCGATTACCGGCTTTTCCTCCGGTGGGATTTCACCGTCTTTCCGTTTCTGCCGCACGATATCGGCGGCAAATCGTTTTAGGGGGGCGATGGCCACCGGCTGGTCGACCTCGTTGCGGTTGCACTCCTGCTCGCAGGGGTGATGACAGATTCTACCCAGCACCGCCGGCAGCGGTATCCACTGCTTTATATGGTCCAGGGCTTCGAGATATTTGCCCTTGGAAATGAGGGCAACATACCCCTGGCCGTTGCAACCCGCCGGGCAGGTGAGCTTGCAGGGCGGGCGCGCCGACTTGCTGATGGCCACGGCGCTGGGTATCGCCTGCGGGTAGCGCTTGTTAATCGCCTTGTAGGTGTTCAGACCCTGCTCGAACTCGTTGATTAAATCAACGGGACAGACATCAAAACAGTCGCCGCAGGAGCTGCATTTCTCAATGTCAACGTAGCGCGGCTTCTTGAGCACCTTAACGTTAAAGTTGCCGGTTTCTCCTTCCACCGACTGCACCTGAGAGTTGGACAGAATCTCAATGTTCAGGTGCTTGTCCACCTCAATCAGCTTCGGGGAGAGCATGCACATGGAGCAGTCATTGGTGGGGAAGGTCTTGTCCAGCTGAGACATCCGGCCGCCAATGGACGTGGTCTCCTCCACCAGATATACCTTGAAGCCGGAGTTGGCCAGGTCAAGAGCGCTCTGCATGCCGCAGATACCGCCCCCCACCACCATCACCGCGCCTACTTTGTTTTTATCCGGTTTTCCTTTACTGCCATTATTCATTATGTCAACTTTATCAGAGCAGACCTTTCTGCCTTAGCAGCGGCCTCGGGTCGACAAAGTGACGGCCGAACCACTTCTCCGCCCCTGAGTCGCCGAAGGCCAGGCCCATGAGCTCGGTGAAGTAAAAAATGGGAATCTGATACCGTTTGCCCGCCTGTGCCGAGACTTCCTCCTGGTGAGTATCCAGGTTTGAATGGCACAGGGGACACGCCACCACGATGGCGTCGGCCCCGGCTTCCCCGGCCATATCAAACAGTTTCTGGACAAGTTTCCAGGCCACTTCAGGCATGGTGAGCGCATGGTCGGCGCCGCAGCAATCGGTCTTATAGCTCCAGTTCTTCACCTCAGCGCCCAGCGTTTGCAGTATATTGTCCATGGACTCGGGGTTATCGGGGTTGCCGGCATCGGTTACCCGCGGCGGTCTGGTAATCAGGCAGCCGTAGTAGCAGACCGCTTTCAGGTCTCGCAGCGGCTTTTTTAATTTCTCCAGAATTGCTTTCTCGCCCAGTTCTTCCCAGATGAAGTCAACGAGGTGTTTTATACTGAAATCGCCTCTGTACCCGTCGCTCACGCCTTCAATCTTTTCACCGGCCCGCAGGGCTTTATCGGCGTGTTTTAATCTTGAGTAGCAGGCAGCGCAGGGAGTCACCAGGTCAAGCCCCGTCTTGTCCGCGGTTTCCAGATTGCGGGCGGGCAGGGCCAGCGCCAGCATATCATCGGTGGCGTGCGCCGAGGCGGCGCCGCAGCAGGTCCAGTCTTTTAACTCTTTCAGGTCGATGCCCAGCATCCGGGCCACCGCTTCCACGGACTCGCCGTACTCCCTGGCGACGCCCTCGATGGAACAGCCGGGATAATATGAGACCTCCATGGCTTGTCCTATCTTTTCACCTTCTTAAATATATTCTTCACCTGCCGCCCGGCTTTGACCCGGGGTGGCAGGAGCTTTATCTTGCCGCGTTTGAACATGGCCATGCCGGTGCCCGCCTGTCTGCGCAGACCGCCCAGCCCGCCGCTCCGCAACGTATAGACCACCGCCATCTCCGTCTCGTGCACGCGACCGTGCCTCCGCAGCGAAGACAGAAAAGCGGAATGGAAAATGGGAGCATTCTTCTGTGCTGTCTTTATCCCCTCTTTCCGGGCAAGCTGCCTGAGGGTATCCATGACGTGGGCGATATCGATGTCATTGGGGCATCGCGTGGTACACGTCTCGCACGAGGCGCAGACCCATATCGTGTCGCTGCGGATTGCCTCACCCAGCAGCCCCAGCTGAAGCATATGCATCAGCCGGTGAGGCACCACATCCATGGCAAAGGTCACCGGACAGCCGTTGGTGCACTTTTCACACTGAAAGCAGGCAGATATCTGCTGCCCGCTCAAGTCCTCGATTTTCTTCCGCAGCGATGGTCTGGGTATAATCTTATCTTTAGTTTCGGCTACGGTCACTTTCCTCTTGCCTTCTGTCAGAATATAGCTTTAATTATGGTATAAGTTAAGGTTTAACCTCTATAGCGTAATATCCTGGAGATTGGCTTCCGGTTGGATTCTTAAGATTTGAACTTTTTATTCAGATAGGTCAAGCCCGGCCCTTTTCAGGTATTTTCCCACCCTTCTCAGCAGCTCTTCGGGGCTGACTGGCTTGTCGATGTAGTCCTCGGTTTCCATGGTGAGCCCGCCGCTCAAGGAGATGGAGCTTTCGCCACCCCGTTCGGCGTAGCTGGTAAGAACAATGACCGGGATATTCTTCAGGTCGGCATCCTTTTTTAACTGCTCCGCCGTGGAAAATCCGTCCTTTACCGGCATGATTACATCAAGGATGATAAGGTCCGGGTTTTCCTCCCTGGCCTTACGCAGTCCGTCATCGCCATCGTACGATACGATTACCTCATAGGGCTTGCTTTCCAGAACAGTTCTGGTCGCCTCAACAAAATCAACGTCATCATCAATGAGAAGGATTCTGGGTATTTTGGTCATGGTTGCGCCCTTTCTCCACAAAGATTCAGGAGCTAGGCCTTTTTCTGCTTATTTACCAGTCGCTCCACGCGCTCCAGAAGAACCTCTGGATTAATAGGCTTTTCCACGTAGTCATCGACATTGAACTCGAGCGCCGTTTCCAGTTCGTAGCGTCTTCGGCTGGCTTCCTCGCGCACCGAGCTCAGGATCAGGATAGGGATGTGCCGATATTTCGACCACCTTCCATCCTCCAGCTCTTTCAACACGGCAAAGCCATCCATCTTGGGCATGAGAAGGTCAATTATCATCAGGTCCGGCTCTTCCGCCCGCAGCGCTGCCAGAAATTCGATGCCATCACAGGCCGTAACCGTTTCATAGCCCTTCGACTCCAGGAGCATGGTGACGACATCGCGAATGTCCGGGTCATCATCGACGAGCAGTACTTTATACGCCATTTCTGACCTCCTTAAATTATAACACGTGTTCTCCGACCATTGACAAGTTATTTTTTCCGGTTTCTGACACGCTCCCTTTGGTTCGGCTTCTTCCCGGCCATAATCAGGTTCTCAGGCAACGTGAAGGTAAACTTACTGCCCCGGCCCTTCTTATCTTCCGGGTTGGGGCTTTCGGCCCATATTTTCCCGCCATGTGCCTCAACCACCCTTCTGACTATGGACAGCCCAAGACCGGTGCCAGGCTTTTGCCGGTCGCCGCCGCGGTAGAAATCATCGAAAATCTTGGGCATATCTTCAGTGCTGATGCCTGTGCCCATGTCCATGACCTCCAAGTAAATATCCCGGTTCTGCTCGGTTACCCTCAGCAGAACATCGCCCTTTTCCGGGGTAAACTTGACGGCGTTGGCCAGCAGGTTGGTAATTGCTTGCTTCAGACGGATTCCGGAGGCTTTTAGCTTCGGCAGGGAGGTGGACATCTGAGTGTTGAGCTTTATATTTTTATCCGCGGCCAGAGCGCGCACGTTTTCCACCGAGTCCTGCACCACCTGTACGAGAGATACCTCCTCCACCTCTTTGACCATCTGTCCCCCTTCAATCCGGGAGATGTCGAGCAGGTCGCTGATTAATTCCAGCTGCTCGGTGATTCTGGTGCTGCTTCTCCCCAGCATCTGCCTTTGCTTGTCGGTCAGCTCGCCGGAAAAGCCGCCGAGCATGAGCTGAATGTAGCTCTGCACTGCGGAGAGAGGAGCTTTGAGGTCGTGCGACGCCATGGCCAGAAAGCGGAGCAGGTGCTGCCTGCCTTCCTCCAGTTTGGTTAACTCCTTGCTCGCTTCTTCAAGCTCCCGGGTCTTTTCGGTGAGCCCCTTTTGCTGCAGGGCAACCACTTCACGCTGCCTTTTCCTCAGTTCCCCGGATATGCTGGTAACCATATATGCGGAAGCGTACAGGCAGGTGGAAAGCGCGACGAGCATGCTTAATATATAAGAAACCTGCTGGTAAAGGCCAGCCGCAGCAAATCCCTCCAGATGGACGTGGGGAATTATCGCGTAGTACTCCAGCCCGACCAGCAACACGACCAGTAATATGGCCCAGGTGGCTACTAAATAGGCAACGCGGTAATGGAGCAGTATGCCGGCGAGAATCACGTGAAAGACAAAATAGAAAATAAAGGGGTTTTCAATGCCGCCGGTAAAGTGCAGAATCACAGTGAGTGCCGCCAGGTCCACAGTGATATGGATGTTGCCCGTAGCCCGAACTTTCTCAATCAATGGAGAAGTTGCCTTTGGCACGATAAGCAAACGGCGCAGCGGAACGGTAAGCACCTCCGGCAGCGAACCGCTGGCTTCAGCATTCAGGTGCCTTGCCTGGTAGAAAAAGAAAAGGTTATAGAGGGCCATCACGAAACAGATGATATAGATTGGCACCAGGGAAAACTGAATGCCGAATACCTGAGTGGCCAGCAGGCCGGCGATGAGCACGCCAGCAATCGCCAGCCACCTCATCTTGACGAAGACGCCGATCCTGAGGACCAGAGCTGATTCTTCCGGGTTGAGCCCGGGACTCTTTTTTTCTCCGGGTGCGGCACGACCACCTGACCCAGTGGTCATAATATACCTCCCAGACTATTCTATATCGCTACATACCGGGTGACAAGCTTTACCATTAACCTTTATATATGCTATCCGCATCGTTTCCACGCTGGAAAAACTGTCCGGTTATTATCAGATTCCGGCCGCGTCCAGCACTTCCGGGACTTTTCTCTCCCAGCCGATGGCCATGATGTGTACGCCCTGGCACACTGATTTCATCTCTTTGATAAGGCGGGCGGCAATCTCAATGCTCTTTTTCGCCCGGTCCTCCGCCTTGTCCATCTCCTCAATCAGGTCATCAGGCACATGCACTCCGGCCACGTTCTTATTCATAAACCGCGCCATACCGGCGGATTTCAAAAGCACAATGCCCACCATCACCGGCACTTCGAGATAGGCGACTGCTTTCATGAACTCCTCAAACTTCTTCGGCTCATAGACCGCCTGCGTCTGGATGAACTGTGCCCCGGCCTTCACCTTTTTCTCCATCTTGATGATTTGCGGCTCTACCGGCTCGGAGGCCGGTGAAACCACCGCCCCGAGGCAGAACTTGGGCGCCCCCACCAGCTCTTTTCCCGCCAGGTCTCTCCCCTGCTCCAGTTCTTTCGCCGCCTGAAGGAGAGAAACCGAATCGAGGTCGAAGACGGGCTTGGCCTGAGGATGGTCACCAAGAGAAACGTGGTCCCCGGTCAGGCAGAGCACATTTTCAATGTCCAGGACATAGGCGCTGAGCAGATCAGACTGCAGGGCAATGCGATTTCGGTCCCGGCAGGTTATCTGAAAGACAGGCTCCAGACCTTTTTGTTTCAGAATACAGCAGGTGGCCAGCGAGCCCAGCCTCATCGCCGAACTCTGCTGGTCGGTGGCGTTGATGGCGTCCACTCTCCCGCGCATCGTCTCGGCTGTTTCCAGCATCTCCTGAATATCAATTCCTTTAGGCGGGCCAATCTCCGCAGTAACCACAAACCTGCCCTGTTTTACCAGATCAATAATGCTCATTTCCCGACAAGGCCTCCGTCCGAACGTTGTTTGCTATTGACCGTGTATGATACTGCGCAACCACGGAACATTTTGCTGGTGGAAAACTACCCTTACTGCGGGGAAAAACAAAGATGATAACGTCCCAGTAACCCGCAGGCAGCAGAAAGCAACTGGCTTAAAAACACTAAGTATTAAGATACAAACAGAATGAATAAATGTCAATAGCGGCGGCATCCGCACCACCGCCAGGCACGGTAAAACGCAATGATATGGCGATACTAGTTGACCTTGTCTGGTCATTCCAATTACAATAAATTAAATAACGGAGCGAGCAATTATGAGTGCCATCGATGCTTTGAAACGCTGTGAGATATTTCTCGGGCTGGACAATTCCGACCTGCAGAAAATCGTTGACCTGCCATCCTGCCAGGAGGAGACATACCAGTCCGCGGAGGAAATCTTTCACGCCGGTCAGCCCGCCGAGCATCTCTACATCCTCGTTGAAGGAAAGGTAGACCTGGTAGCCGAGGTATCCACACCATCGTCCAAATTGCTGAGGCCCACGCTGATAACCATCATTGGCAAGGGCAGTATTTTCGGCTGGCCGGCCCTCGTGCCGCCGCATGTTTTCAGCCTCACCGCGATTGCCAAGGCGCCGGTTCAGGTCCTGGCTATCGGTGGCAGCGACATCCGAAACCTGTTTGAAAGCCATCCACATATCGGCTACGAGGTAACCAAGAGTCTCCTGCAGGTGGTCGCTTCAAGGGTTCGGACTATAGAGCAACTGTTAATCACCGGCAAACGGTCGATACTGTTCGAGATACCAAGATGGACCGGTCGTTAAATTATCGCTGTTTACCAGGTGGGATATGAATCCATTCCATTACTCAGGCGATGGGCTGCCTGCCCATATGAAGTTAAAGCAGACGCACCGCGAGTGGGCGCGCTACACGGTTCGCTATCCCACCGCCCGCCCGACACGCCATGAAAAAAACAATACCGTCCTGGCCGAATATTTTCGACCGCTGGACATCATCGGCGCCCCGCTGGTAATCTTATTTCACGGCATCGGCGACCAGCTCGTCATCCCCTGTAAAATGCTGGCACGTTCGCTGGTCAAGAAAGGGATGGCCTGTTTTGTCCTTTACTCGGTATTTCATTCCCGGCGCCTGCCGGACGACGTAAAACACCGCTACCCTTCCCTCACCCCGGGTGAATGGTTTGAACACTATATTATTTCCGTGACCGACGTACGCCAGGCAATCGACTGGGCAGAAAGTCGCACTGAAATAAACGCCGAGAAGGTGGGGGTAATCGGCATAAGCTTCGGTGGCTTCATCTCGGCGATAACCATGGGCATAGATGAGCGCATCAAGGCGGGGGCCTTCCTCATCACCGGCGGGAACTCACAGAAGATAGGGTATCTCAGCCGCAAGCGCTCCATGAGGAAGGACTACAACGTGACCGAAGAGGAATACAATCATGACCAGCAGGTCTACCGGCAGTACCTGAGCGAGGTCGTCGAGAAGGGTTTTGATAACGTAACGCCCCCCAGCAGGGGCTTTCTGATTGACCCGATGACCTTCGGTCACCGCCTGCAGGAGCGCCCTGTTCTGATGCTTAATGCCCTCTGGGACGAATACATTCCCAGAGAAGCCACGCTTGACCTCTGGGAGGCCT
>Ga0315548_1001930_pt1 | contig 16640 bp, 15 predicted proteins | sample SalMarSW160110MG_2_FD_202540 | JGI IMG/M metagenome (GOLD analysis project Ga0315548, IMG submission 202540) | Salt marsh sediment microbial communities from the Plum Island Ecosystem LTER, Massachusetts, United States - Salt Marsh Sediment SW1601-110 ...
ATTTATGCTTAATTCCGGTGAAAAGTACTGAATTAAGATAGTACTATAAATCCTAATATTATCAAGCTGGAGTATTCGTGGGAACCGGATTTGATATTAACAAAAAAGCCGGCATTTAGTGCTTGAGGATTTTAACTGTGATCCCCAATGCTTTTCATATGTTGATGGGATATACAGTGCAAAAAGCAATACGTATACCCTTGTGGCAGGGTATTCATTTTGAGAAATTCCAAATAGAAAAAACAAACTATCATCCTGTTATTAGAGCAATTCCTTTTCTGCCTGTATCCAGTCAGAATTTGAATTGCCCGGAATACCTTCCTGTATTCTTTTCTTATAAATTTCCTCTGCTCTTCTGCGAATATCTGACTGAGTGATTTTTTTTGTCTTTTTTTTGTCTAGTCCTGATCCGGATTTACCGGCTGAAGTTTTTGTTGTCATAATACTTATATTTTGTGAGAATTAATCGTATAGATTTTTATAAATGAATTCCCTCTTCTTTTCGTAAAGCGATTTAATCTTAAAACTCTTTTTGTATATCCTGTTATCCCGAATTTTAATAGACAGATCAATTTTTTTTTCATTCCCACGTTCTTTCTTTACCATGTTTCATCCTTTGATTGATCCGGAATGCAAATATTGAATTCCTTTATTAAACCGGAATGAAAAGCAGATTAAAAAGCAGTTAAAACTAAAGCCAGTTTAAAAACCAACAGGAAAGTTTAATTATAAATACCCGAAGCCATTACAGGTGATCCCGGAAATGCAATGGCATTATCTGCCAGACCAATCAGAATTCCATCATTTTCAATTACAATAGTTTCCATAAGCTTTCCAAAAGCATTGTATATTCTGGCAACTTTTTGATCTTTTATGATTAAATCTCCCGGTCGTTTTAAAAATCGAATAATCCCGCTTACAGAACTGAGTGGTTTCGCCGAATAAAACAGTATTTTGCCTTTGATTTGTTCAGGTAAGGGGTAGCAAAAATCAGGTTCCTCATTATCTATCATTTTAAGATGCATCAATGTATTTATAACTGCCTGTATTCCGGTTTCAATATTCTTTTCATTGATCACATATGATTCGCCCAGCTCAAGTGTCAGCGCGTTTACTCCCTGTTCAATAAGATTATGAGTGAGAGAAGAAGAAATTTCATCAGTATCCTGAATAATTAACAACCCCGATGATAAAGCCAGTTCCTGAATATCTCTCTTACGCGAATCATTGATAATAGGATCAATCAGAACATAAGGTATTGATTTATTCCAGTCATTATGAAGATCAATAACAAAATCGGGACTGGTTTCCATGATAAACGAAAAGATCCGTGAAGCTATTCTTTGAGCAAGAGTACCTCTTTCGTTTCCCGGAAAAGAACGGTTTAAGTCTTCTTTTGTAAAGGCTATGCTTCGTGATACCATTTCAAAGCCAAAAGGATTCAACAAAGGAAAGGCATGTAAACTTCCGCGAAGCAGTTTGTTCTTTAAACGTTTGAATATTTCCTGAACAATAACAGTCCCTCCTATCTCATCTCCGTGCATACAGGCTGTTAACCATATTGTCTCTCCTTTTTCCGGACTTATTAATGACATATAGGGAATCCGTCGCTTGGACAGATCCGATCCTGTTAAAATCTTGACAAAGGAGTAATTGATACGATTTCTGCATTCGGAATTCATGTTCAAAAGCGTTTTGAATTGAATTCAAAACTACCGCTTTACTTAATACCGGATATATTGCATACAGGGATTTTAATTCTTTTTTAATTTCAGTTTCATGCAATATTAATTTCATTGCATCATCTTTGCCTCCGAATTCTAAATAGGAGACATCCGTATTCATGAGAAAATTCGCAATCATTATCGTTTTCATTGCACTATCAGTATCATTCATCTCATGTTCTGCCAAAAAGAGTGTTCGTAAAGCACAAAACCCCGAATCTAAACAGGAACAAAATGATAATCTTTTAGATGAATCAGATGATGATTCTGCTGATTGGTAAGCATAGATCCCGATTCATATGGTCGGTCTGTCTCAGATCGGTTATCAAATCCTTTTACAATTACTATTTGCAAAGAAATGAAAGTATTGCCTGCAGTATTACTTCTATGGCATGGTATTATAGTTTGTATCAAAAAATAAGCAACAACAAACCATCACAGGAATTTTCATTTCATAATAACTCGATATCTTATCTGATAATTGAATTGAAAAAGAAAACATTATAAAAACTAAAGTATCGATACAATAAAAAGAAGTTAAGTCATGAGAAAAACAAATGGAACAACACATAAAAAAAAGAACGCCAAACAAATACAGAACTCCTTTGGCCCGGTAAACAATCTGGAAGAATTTTTACAGCCAGACTGGTGGCGAAGAATTTTTAATTCCATGTATTTAAAAACCGATGCGGATGTCGTAGAAGATAAAAGCATTACAGCTTTTGAACTTGATATGTTCACCAACATGTTAGATTTATCCAAAGAGCATGTTATTCTTGATCTGGCATGCGGACAAGGGAGACATACACTGGAACTGTCACGAAGAGGTTTTAACAATGTATTTGGGATGGACCGTTCACATTATCTTATTAACCGGGCAAAACAAACCAATCTGACCGAGGGTTTATCAGCAAATTTTAAGGAAGGAGATGCAAGAAAATTACCATATCCTGTTGATACATTTGATGTTGTAATGATATTAGGCAATAGTTTTGGCTATTTTGAAAGTGTTGATGATGATTTAAAAATTCTGAAAGGCGTTCTCAGGGTTCTGAAACCAAATGGAAAATTTTTATTGGATGTTGCCGATGGTAATTTTTTAAAGGAGAACTTCAATCCCAGGAGTTGGGAATGGATTAACAAAACTCATTTTGTCTGTCGGGAACGCTCCCTTGCAAACGATAACGAACGCCTGATATCCCGTGAAGTAATCTCAAATACAAAAAAAGGAGTAATTGTTGACCAGTTTTATGCCGAACGTCTTTACACAAAGGAAAAACTCACCGACATACTCCAGAAGGCCGGATTTAAAAACATCATGTTTCACAATGAATATAGCACCGATTCCATAAGAAATCAGGATCTGGGAATGATGGAAAGACGCATTATTGTAACTTCTGAAGCAATAAAAGAATGGACTCCCGTAAAACAAAAATTGACAGAAGTAAAGAATGTGGCTGTTTTACTGGGTGACCCGAGCAAGGCAGATATTGTCAAACCGGATACTGTTTTTGATGAGGACGATTACAATACAATACAGCAACTTAAAATCGCTCTGAGTTCGCTGAAAAACTACAAATTCATCTATATGGATAACCACGATCAGCTGATCAGTAATCTGGTTAAACTAAAACCTCAGATCGATTACGTTTTGAACCTGTGCGATGAAGGTTTCAATAACGATGCAAGAAATGAATTGCATGTACCTGCTCTGCTCGAGATGCTGAAAATCCCCTATACCGGTTCAAATCCTCAATGTCTTGCATTTTGTTATGATAAATCTCTGATTCGTGGTATTGCAAAAGAAATGGATGTACCCGTTGCGGATGCGTTTTATATTAAACCCGAAGACAATGTTTTTGAAATGAACATTGAATTTCCGGTTATTGCCAAGCCAAATTTCGGTGATTCCAGTTTTGGAATTACACAAAAAAGTGTAGCATATACTATTGCGGAATTAAATGATGCCATCATTAAAACCAGGGAAAAGTTTGGTTACGACAAACCTATTTTGGTTGAAGAATTCCTTTCAGGAAAGGACCTTACGCTGGGTATTATTGGTAATCCTCCCGAATCATATACAGTACTGCCAATTGTTGAAGAAGATTATTCACAACTTCCGGATGATCTGCCGAAAATATGCGGTTACGAAGCAAAATGGTTGCAAGATTCACCTTATTTTTATTTGTTAAGATCAATACCCGCGGATATTGATACGGGAACAAAAAAAATGATCGTTGAATTAAGCCTTAAACTTGCAGAAAGGTTGGAATGCCGGGATTACACACGTTTTGACTGGAGACTTGATGGAAACGGAGTTCCAAAATTGCTTGAGGTAAATCCAAATCCGGGCTGGTGTTGGGATGGTCACCTGGCAAAAATGTCAGATTTAAAAGGCATGAGTTATGCTGACATGCTTCAAACCATTTTGGAGGCAGCTGAACAAAGAATAAATCTTGCCTCTGTAACCAATAAATCCATAAAAGAAAATGCAACAGTTTTTGCTTAAACCCATAGGTATTAAGAATTCTAGTATTCCTGAAATATTTCAAACTTGTGTATTTATTAAATAAAATAAAAACCGTTAATAAGGTTTATGAACAATTGGAAAAACATAATTCTAACTTCAGAATAAAATCTTGTCTTTCCTGTATACCTGATTGTGGAGAATGCTGCTTAACAAATCATATTGAAGCTACGGTACTTGAATTTCTTCCTGCTGCATACAATCTGTATTTGTCAGGTAAGTATGAAAGCATACTTGAAGCTATTGAAAACAAAATTGATGAAATATGTGTATTTTATAATCCATTTTCCCGTGAGGGTTTTTGTTCAGACTTTCAAAACAGAGGCATGGTTTGCAGGTTGTTCGGATTTGCTGCAAAAACAAATAAGAAAAACGAAAAAGTTCTGGCTGCCTGCAAACACATAAAATCACTCATACAACCTGAAAAACTTAAATCAAGTGTTTTATATGCTCCTGAGATGTCATCCTATTATATGAAGTTGTATTGTATTGATCCCTGTCTTGCAACATTACATTTGCCGATTAACGGGTCTATCAAGAAAGCTATTGAAATTGTTGCCATGCATTTTCAGTACAAAAAGAAAAAAATGGCTTAACCCGGTAATAAAATACAGCTAAGACGTAAATTTGTATTTATGTTAAAATATAGAAATGAAAACCTCTCCGAAGAATCGGAGCAGACTATGCACACATACACACAACAAGAAGATGAACAAACTATAGCTTGTCTCGAATTGATTTCGTGAAGGATTTCATGGCATAAACAGTAAAAATACTAATACAAGCAATAATATTACTCTGAAAATCAAATGTTTAATATTATTTTATTATAATGAAAATCCTGATCATCGAAGATGAACCAAAGGTTGTTGCATTCCTTAAGAAAGGCCTTGAAGAGAACGGATATGATGTTGAATTTGCTTACGACGGACAAATAGGAGAAAGATTAGCTACCAAAGAGTATTTTGATCTGATATTACTGGATGTCATTATTCCTCACATCAATGGTTTGGAATTATGCAAAAGGATACGGGAAATAAATCAGCAAATTCCGATACTGATTTTAACTGCACTTGGCACTACCGATGATAAAGTAACCGGATTTGATGCCGGCGCCGATGATTACCTTGTTAAACCCTTTGAATTCAAAGAGCTGTTAGCCCGCATAAAAGCCCTGACCAAAAGAACATCAGGAATTGTTCAGAGTTCCAGGATGCTAAAAATTGGTGATCTTGAACTTGACCTTGACAGGAAGATTGCTAAAAGAAGTGATAAAACCATTGAACTGACTGCAAAAGAATTCTCATTACTGGAATATTTCATGCAAAACAAAGGAAGAGTTGTTACACGCTCCGAAATTTCAGAAAAAGTATGGGACATATCTTTTGACACCGGTACAAATGTCGTGGATGTTTACGTGAATATATTGCGAAAAAAAATCGAAAAAGATTTCGATAAGAAACTTATCCATACACGCATTGGTATGGGATATATTTTTGGAGAAAACTAATGGAAATCCGCCAAAAAATAACCTGCCGTTTCACTGCCATTATAGCAATCTTATTGCTTCTTTCCTTGCTTACGATATATTTTTTGTTTTTAAATTTCAGAAAGGAAGAGTTTAATTCTCGTCTTGTTAACAGGGCAAAATCAATTGGCCAGATAATTGACAAGTTCGATGATATTGATCCCGATACTCTATTGAAAATCGAAAAAAATATTCCCGGGAAATTGCCGGAAGAAACAATTGTCGTTTTCAATGCTCAAGATCAAATCCTATTCAGCACTGACAAAACTAAAAACAAACTGTTTACAACGGATATTTTGAAGAAAGTCAGGTTGACCAAAGAAATAAAATACAATCTGAAATCTTTGCAGGTATATGGACTATATTATGAAGATGCCAAAGAGAAACTTGTTGTATTTTGCTCTGCAATTGATGTTTTTGGTATTCGAAAGCTAAAAATTCTAACACTCATTCTTTCTGCCGTTTTCATTGTCAGTCTGATTGTTATTTACTTTGCCGGCCGGATATTTGCCTCAAATGCCCTCAAACCTATTTCCCAGATTGTTGAGCAGGTAAATAATATTAGTATCTCAAATCTGAATTCAAGGGTTGATTTTGGCAACGGGAAAGATGAAATTGCAGGATTATCAGATACTTTTAACCGAATGCTGGAACGCCTGGAATCCGCTTTTAAGATACAGAAAGATTTTATTGCCAACTCTTCACATGAATTGAGGACACCTCTGACAGTTATAACAGGTCAGTTGGAAGTAACTTTGCTTCAGGAACGTAAAGCTGAAGAATATAAATCTGTAATAATATCCGTTCTTGAAGATATAAAAAGTCTGAATCAGCTTGCCAACAGATTGTTGATTTTAAGCCGGGTAGAAAACGATTTTAGCAGTGATAGTTTTCATCCTGTTCGTATTGATGATATTTTATGGAGATCGCGTGCCGAGATATTAAAACGTCATAAAAATTTTGTTATTAATATACTTTTTGACAATTCAATTGAAGAAGAAAATCATTTTAAAATCAGAGGAAATGATCAGCTTTTAAAAACAGCTTTCGGCAATCTGATTGAGAATGGCTGTAAATATTCAATGGATAATAAAACCGATGTTTATCTTTCCGTGATGGATGAAAACGTCGTCGTTGAGTTTAAGGATAACGGGATCGGAATTCCTGAAGAAGAAATCAATCATATCTTTCAACCTTTTTATCGCGCAAAAAATGTGAAACGAAAAAAAGGATATGGCATCGGATTATCCCTGGTTCAAAAAATAATTATGCTTCACCAGGGAACCATTCAAGTGAATTCAACCTTAAAAAAAGAAACGAACTTTATTATTTCAATACCATTGAATTAATTGCCTGTTTTAATCCATTTTTAATTTCTCTTTCATTCGGTTTTTATGCAGTATGGTTAGTTTTGCTTTTCTTTTTAATACTTACCAACAACAAATTGATATGAAAAACATCCATCTGATTCTTGCAATGCTCATTTGTGCAATGACATTTGCACAAGAAGAACCATTGCCTAATGAGATTAATGACTCGTTTTATGCAAAATACCCTAAAGCCAAATATATTAGCTGGTATAACGATGGCGACAATTATAAAATTGATTTCGAAATCTTGAGCGATAACTTTACTGCATTGTTTTCAAATGACGGATCATGGATGGAAACAGGGAAAATTATTTCCGATCTGGAAATTCCTGATGCCGTTTTATCATCAATTGAAAAGGAATTTCCGGATAATGAAATATCATACGGAGAGTTTATCGAAAACAATACAGGGGGAAAATTTTACAGGATAAGCATATATTCAGATGAAGACTATTATACAATAAATCTGACATCTGACGGAAAAATCATGCATGTTGAAGAATAGTCCGCTTGGGATTACAACGATGCAATTTTACACAATTTCCTTTCTATTTAAGAATGAAATACATCAATATCTCCCCTTTAAGAATTGCAAGGAGAAAAACACTTTTACAAATACAACCATGATATTATTAAACTTCTGTCAGATGAATAAGTTTTATTGTTCAAGAATGAAAATAGTTCAACGCCAGCTTCAGTAAAATCATCAACAGGACCATTCCTACCATAAAAAGAATTACCGGCCAGGTACCTGCTTTTTCTTTATTGCGTTTGTTGTCAATTTCTATTGATTTCATATACAGTTAATTGTATCTATTGAATTGTATAAATTTGATTTATCTTTATATCCTCCAAAAACTGGGAGTAAAAATTATCAGTACCGTAAAAATTTCCAATCTTCCCAACACCATAAGCATTGCCAGGAACATTTTTCCAAGTTGGGGAATAGCTGCGAAGTTATTTGCCGGGCCAACATTACCAAAACCAGGGCCAACACCACCCATGGTAGTTGCAACACTTCCTGCCGCAGTTTTAATATCCAACCCAAAAAGAGACATAATAAATGTTCCGATAAAGAATACAGCCAGGTAGAGCAATATATATGAGAAGATCAGATTCTGATGGTTAGTTTCAATTATCAATTCATTATATTTTAATGGCCTTATCATGGATGGATGGATCAATTGTTTGACCTGTAATCTGATTCGTTTTATTGCAATCCAGATTCTTACTACTTTAATTCCTCCGCTCGTTGATCCTGCACAGCCCCCGATTAGCATAAGCAAAAAGATAAACAACACCGGAAGGTATGGCCAAACCTGATAATCTGCTGTTGAATAGCCTGTACAGGTAATAATAGAGACAACCTGGAAAAAGGAAAAACGAAAAGCCTTTTCGACAGAATAATCCATATTCAGGTACAAATAAGATGCAATTATCAATCCAACTGCAACAATTAATCCAATATAAAACCGGAATTCCTCATTCCTGAATACACGTTTAAAATTTCCCGTAAATGCAAGGTAATGTAAGGCAAAATTGATCCCTGAGAGAATCATAAAAAGGAGGACTACATATTGTACATAAGGAGAAAAAGCTCCTATGCTTGCATTTCTTGTTGAAAAACCGCCGGTTGCTACCGTCCCGAATGCGTGCGACAGACTATCCAATACATCCATTCCTCCCAAATAAAGGAGTATGGCTTCTGTCAGAGTTAAAACAAGGTAAATAAACCAAATGCGTTTCACATTCTGTATTAAACGTGGTTTCAATTTTTCGAAAACAACCGCCGATGTTTCAGCACCAAAAAGTTGCATGGCATTCACCCTGAAATGAGGAAATACTGCCAATACTAAAACTATGATTCCCATTCCTCCAATCCAATGAGTCTCGCTTCTCCAAAATAATATACCACGTGGAATACTTTCAACATCTGTTAAAACCGATGAACCTGTTGTTGTAAAACCCGATACCGATTCAAAGATGGCATCAGTGAGATTATGAATAGAATCTGAAAAAAGAAACGGCAGAGTACCAAAAAGTGATAAAACCAACCAGCTAAGAAAAACAATGATAAAACTATCACGTACTGTGGTATTGTCATCACTGTTTGCTTTGAAAAAGAATAAAAGGAGAGAACCTGCAGACACCGTAATAAACATTGATTTTACTACTGCCAATGTGCTTTCCTTATCATATAGTAAACAGATGACCAGGTCCAGCAGCATAAAAGCACCTTCAAAAAGCAGGGTAAGCCCTATGAAATGAAGGATAAACCGGAAGTTGAGTAATCTCCTTATATTGCTCATGAGATCTCAGCTAAATTCACTACGCCCTCAATCAATATCAGAACCAGGGGCGAAATCATCTGCCAGATCTCCGGCCATATCACGTACTCTGCTGTTTGTCGATCCTGCAGATAATTTCCGCAACAACTCAAGATCATTTATCTTCCGGGCTATTTTAAATTGCAGTTCTTCATCATGTATAGCATAAAACAGGCCTTTTAATACCAACCTGTCGCCAAGAACAATCGCAGCTTCAACCTTTTCCTTTTCTCTGTTGCTTTGTTCAGTAATAGTATACAACAATTCTTTGTCTGTAATATATCTCAGTGCCATTTCACGATACAAGTTTTCCTCACTGTTTAAAACCATATCTGTTAGAACTTTCTGATCGTTCAATTCAATTGCAGATTCCAAACGGATCTGCTCATTAGGATGGTTTATTAATCTTCTTAGTATCTCAGTATTCTTGGCAATTATTGCAGCTTCCAGTCGTATCCAATCATCTTTAGCATATTCGGCAAGTTGCCAGATAATATTCTTGTCCACAATACTATCCAAAGCCTGCTTACGAATGCTATACTCTTCGTCAATCTCAGCAGCTATTTGTGCTAACTTTTCATCTTTACTCATCGTAATTGCTTTTTATTTGATTTTCTCATATCATCATTATTAACCACAGGTTCATCACAATCAACCAAACCTATGCAGTTTTTTGAATTGCCAGTCTGCTGTTCACCTCAATAACAAATTTCTAACGAAGAGAATCTTCAATTTATTGACTACAATTCACAATTCTTATAAAATAAAAAAAACAGGTGGTGGTAAATCCAATTCCAGAAAAGAAATATGTGAAAAACGGAATTGTAAGTTTTTTAGAATTTGCAATTCTTTACAGAACAGATTGAGATGATTTATAAAAGATAATAACTTGAAATACAGCAAATTATCGCTGTCATCAGGAGAAAATGATTCCTCGGTCAGAACAATATGTTTGATCTGATCTGAAGGATAGTCCGCTTCAGTTTCATTGTTGTTATAGAATTGACAGAAGCATGGTGAAAAATATCTCGAAGTGTATCCATCTTGGAATACAGGATTTTGTAAAGAATTCCCGAAGGAAAGAAATACAAAAAGAAATATGTTCAACGCAGCTAACATAGAATTGAAATCGCAGGCCAAAAGTAAGAAATGATTCATAATAATTGATATGTTTCATCAATAATCTTCAGGCAAATTTTTCAATCTGATGATTCCACTGTTTCATTGAAAAAGAAAGGTTCATCATACTAAATATCCGAAATATTCACTACTTACCACCATTGTCAAATCCCGATAAGGGTCGAATTTACTTTGATTGAATTCTTTCAGGCAAAGTGATAACAAATGAAAACTCCATTTACATGTTTTTAACATTCTTTCACCAGAATAAAATCTAATTAAACATTTGTATATCAATTGTATATATGTAAATAATTCAGCATTTCTGCCTCTTTTACCGTGGAACCCTCATGTTTTACTCCTTTCCTTGATATATACGCTGGTGAATGAAGGTTTCATTCAAATATTTAGTATCTTGCACATGTTTTATTGTATGTAGAATAAATTAACTGTTTTATCGTTTTTATTGCAACCAGGTGGTACGAAAAAGTGTCTTTGTATTAACTTAACTTATTTAAGAAATGGAAGACCTGAGTATTATCATTTGTTCCTATAATGAGGAAAAAACAGTTTGCAATGTTGTTGAAGCCTGCCGTACTTTCAATCCAAGAAGTGAGATTATTGTTGTAGATGACGGATCAACAGACAGATCACAGGAATTGCTGAGGCATCTCTCAAGATCAGTAAAATTCACCTACATCAGGCATCCTGAAAATAAGGGGAAAAGCTACGCTATGGTGACTGGAGTAAAGCATGCCAGCCATGGAATAATCATGTTCTGGGATGCCGATAGTCATGGCATCAGAAAGGAGCATTTTCAAATCATGCTGAAGCCAATGATAAATAACGAAGCTGATATGGTGCTGGGACATACCGCTGCAAAATTTGCAAAATATAACCTCTATCCTTTCCGTGCATACACAGGTGAGCGTGTATTATTTAAGAAGGACCTCAACCTGATACTGGATGAAATACAGGATCTGAGATTTGGAATAGAAACGTATATCAATTTCTATTATCAAACCCATGGGAAAAGAGTCAGGTACGTTCTTCTTGAAGGTTTGAGAACTCTGACAAAATTTAAAAAAACTTCGATACTGAAAGCTACCAAAGACTATTTTAAAGAGGGCAATGAAATTGCAACCATGTTGCTGAAAACCTATAAAATAAAAGCAAAAAGCATCGGCTACTCTTTTAGCTATGCTCCAAACATTGTAAAAAACAAAATATCAAATCTTCAAAAAAGCACGAATCAAAAGATTCAGGAAATATCCAATAAGATCAGTCAGGCTGATTTGAATTAATGTTAGTACGAAATAAGTATCAGATTAAATCATTTAATTATTAAGTTTTTATTTTTGCTGTTCTTTGTGGGGATTGTTTTTAAAGTTAATTCACGGCAGACCTTTCTGCCAGCCACAGGCGGGTAAACCGGCAGGAAGGGATACACTAAAATACTTACTTTAAATAATTGTCTATTGTGAGCAGTAATTCAGACTCACGTTAAGTCAATCTTAACTTCCTGATTATCTCTTTTGCCTGCTGTGGTTTTCATATATTGATCCGGATTGTTATCTTTATTTACTATAGTCTTGATTTTTATAAATTTTAATCCCGTGACTTCACCCAAACGACTTCTATCGCTGGATACTTTACGCGGTTTTGATATGTTCTGGATTATTGGTGGAGATATGTTGTTCAGAACACTTGGAGAAATAACAAATTATCGATGGGCAAAATGGTGGTCGATACAAATGGAGCATGCAGAATGGGACGGATTTCATGCTTACGATCTGGTATTTCCATTATTCATGTTCATTGCCGGAGTAGCTGTTTCAATTACCCTAACAAATAAATTGCTTTATGGAGTCAGCAAAACTTCATTGTATAAAAAGAGTATTAAAAGAGCAATTATCCTGATAATTCTGGGATTTCTATACAATGGCCTGCTTAACCTGGAGTTTTTATCTTTCAGATTTGCCAGTGTTTTAGGACAAATCGGACTTGCCTATCTTATAACTGTTATCATTTATATGAATACAAAAAGATTCCGGATAAGGATACTATGGTTTTTTGGAATTCTACTGGTCTATGCATTCATCCAGTTGCTTGTTCCTGTCCCGGGTTGCGGAACAGGCATGCTATCTCCTGAATGCAGCATAAACAGTTTTATCGACAGATTGTTACTTCCCGGAGCTTTGTATGGAAAAATATACGACCCCGAAGGTATCCTGTGCATTGTCTCAGCTTCCGGAATCACATTGTTGGGGGCTGTTGCAGGAGATATACTTCAGTCAGATGAATTTACAAATTACCGAAAGGTCCTGATTCTGTCTGTAACAGGCCTGGTATTTATTATTGCTGCTTCGGGTATTCATATTTTTTATCCTGTAATAAAATCCCTGTGGACTTCAACGTTCAATTTACTTACTGGTGGATTCAGTCTTCTTCTTCTGGCCATTTTTTATCTGATTGTTGATGTCTGGAAACTTCAGGGATGGTCATTTTTTTTCAGAGTTATCGGACTGAATTCAATCACAATTTATATGGCTACGGTCATGGTTAATTTCAGTGCAACTTCTGATTTTCTCTTTGGCGGTTTGGCAGGTTTTTGCGGAAAGTATGAACCAATAGTACTTATAATCGGACTTATATGCATTGAATGGTTATTCCTGTTATTTCTTTATAAAAAGAAAATTTTTCTGAAAGTCTGACCTTATTAAATATGAGTATATTTTCTTCGGTTAAAAATCATCCAGGTGAGGTCCTAACATTTGATTATTCTTTCAAAAACTTAAGTACAGCGGTTATGTTTTCCGAATAAAAATGGATCAGATACACTCCTGATTTCAAATCCCGAAGATTGATTTCGATCAGATCATGCTCAGAATCATAGGCCTGTTCTAACATTTTCGAACCCTGCAAATTTGTAATAATGATGTTTGCCTGATCAACAGGAGCGTGAGATTGAATGGTTAATTTATCCTTCGCAGGATTTGGAAATACAATGAAATCTTTCTCAGCATTGACCAGTCGCATTCCGGTAAATGTAATACTATAACAATCAGATGTATCAGTACATCCGTTTTCGGTTATTCTTACAGCATAGCTGCCGCTTTGAGAAGGTGTAAATGACTGACCGGTTTCTCCTGCCAGTGGCTCGTTATCATGAGCACAATCAATCCATTGATACGTCCCCGATGTGTTATTGGCAGTCAAAGTTGAACCGTCCTGTATTACAGAAACATCCACAGTAATAATTTCCAGATAAGTTGTCATAATACTGTCACAACCATTTGCTGTTACTAACATGCTGGTATGGCTCAAAGGTGCCATTATATCATATTCAACAGTACCATCGGGAAAAGTATAGCTATCGCCCTGACAAACAGTGACAGATTCAGTTGCATCGTATGCCGGATAAACATGTACTGTGGTTACAATAATACTGTCACAACCATTGACAGTTTGCAGGTAACTTATATATTCAAGGGATGAATGAATATCACTTTGTATTGTACCATCCGGAAATGTATAGCTTTCTCCTTCGCATATCGAAATAGTCTCCGACCCGTTGTATACAGGCATAACGGTAATCTCAGTGATTATGATGCTATCGCATCCGTTGACAGTATATAGATTGCTGGTATATTCAGTTGAAGCAGAAATATCTGTCTGCGTGGTACCGTCAGGAAAAGTGTAGCTATCGCCCTGGCAAACAGTAATATATTCAATTGCATTGTATGTCGGATTGACATTCACTGTAGTTGTAATGATACTGTCGCAACCAAGTATCGTATTCAAATTGCTGATGTGACTTGCAGGTGATGTTATATTATTTTGAACAGTACCGTCCGGATAAGTATAGCTGCTGCCGCTGCAAACAAATACAGTTTCAGAAAGATTGAATATCTGTCCTACATTAACAGTCGCCGGAACCCGTGTATTTCCCGGGCATACATCGCTGGTTTTTGCATAATAGGTAATTGATTCTGTCAAAGGGCCTGTGCTGATGGAAAGGCCTTTGGCGATCGGATTAAACCAATCATCCTCTGAATACCATAATATGGTTCCGCTTCCGTCGGCAAACAACATAGCCTTTTCCCCTTCACAAACCTGTGCATTATATACGATCGGATCGTCCGGCAATTTTATCGCTTCAATAGTAACTAAGGTGTTTATTGTATTATTACTTAAGTCTTTATCCATTGCAGAGGATCCAATAATATTGGCATAACTTGTAAAGGATAATCCTTTTGTTTTGTTATTAACATATCCGTCAATGTACAAAATTGCACTTTCACCAGGTGCAATGGAAGGTATTTTCCAGTATCCTGAATTGGAATAGTACATGCCGTTTTCTGTCATTGAATTTTCAAAGGTATATCCTAACGGGAAAGCTGCAGCAGCGACCACATGAAATGCGCTGTCCGGGCCTTCATTGAATAGGGTAATTTTGTATACTATATCACTTATTTCGCATAAAACCACATCTGATGGTTCTAAGGTAATCGTCAATTCTGCAGATTCTTTAGGTTTCTCACCAAATACCATTGCCCTGTTCATAGAGTCCCCGGCTACCCATAATCTGCCATTCAGATCGCTTTTAACATCTGTAACACCATAGAAATTGTTGCTTGCAGGAAAACCGTCAGGAGCAAATACGATCGAAGAATAAAAATCTTTCTGACCAAGAACAATGTCTGCGCCGGCACCATTTTTAGCTGGTATAGTATTATAAATCAAAACCCTGTTGTTGCCATAATCTGCTATTGCCAGCTTACCACCCTGTGTAACAACAACTGAAAAGGGCATATTCAGTTTATATTCGGATGTACCAAAAGATGAATTGCCAAAATCGTCCTGCCCAATTACCACGGTGGCTGATTCATTATCTGAAACAGGAATGGAGTCATAAATAAACACACTATGCGATAATACATTGGTAACCAACAACCTGTTATCTGCTGTCAAATGAAGACCCCTTGGAGCATGCAACTCATTAGCCTTTGAACCGGGTACACTATCATTGAAAGTAGGCTGCCCGATAACAACATCGGCCTCTTTTCCGATGGTGATTGGTATGGAATTCCATATCATTACCCTGTTGTTGTTCATATCAGCGACCAGCAATCTTCCATCCGGCGCTACCAGGATACCTGCCGGAGAATTTAAGGTATTTTTTTTCGCAGATGCATCGGTTGAATAGAAGTCTTTTTGTCCTAACACAACATCGGCCGGCTGTCCATTTGCTTCTGGTATGGAATTCCAGATCAGCACCCTGTTTTGTTTCCCGCACGATGCAATGAGTTTATTTCCGTCCGGACTCCATGCAACCCCGTTAAAGCTATCGGAATAATATTCCGAAGGCCCGGGTGCAATTTTACCAAAATCAGGATTCCCGACTTCCACATCAGCAGGCTGACTATTGGTTTCCGGTAATTTGTACCAAATCTTGATTGATCCGCCGGTTTGTTCAGCAACAGCCAGCATCCCTTGAGAACTAATTGCCATATAAGCAGGCGTATAAGTAAAAGAATCACTGTAATTCATTATCCGCGAACTGAAATCAGGTTGTCCAATGACCAGATCGGCATTCTGAAAGTCAGTGAAATTCTGCTGACAAAATGAGCTGAATCCTATTATTACTCCAGTTAGTAATAAAATATACTTTTTCATGACCCTATATTTGTTTCATGTCCAAGTTGAGATTTAGGTAAGGACAGCTAAATTATTTGAGAAACAGGAAGTTTTCGTGACTTCTTCTCAGGTTTAGTTCAATATTGATGACCCATATCATCTGGTTATACATATTTCCTTAAGCCAGAGTTACTTTATTTAATGAACAGAATTCCAATTCAATTCGTTGATTTGAACCATCATAAAATCACAATCTACTGCAGTATAAAGGATTACAGAGGATTTGCATCAAATTGTAAATTCTGATTCTGATTTTCTTCATTTTGACGAAAGTAGATTAATCAATGATGAACGAAATACCGTAAGAACGTTATATTTCAACTATATGGTTTGTTAATCGTTGAT
>Ga0315548_1001931_pt1 | contig 16639 bp, 10 predicted proteins | sample SalMarSW160110MG_2_FD_202540 | JGI IMG/M metagenome (GOLD analysis project Ga0315548, IMG submission 202540) | Salt marsh sediment microbial communities from the Plum Island Ecosystem LTER, Massachusetts, United States - Salt Marsh Sediment SW1601-110 ...
GCCATTTGGCGTGGACATGCTTACTGAGTGGCAACAGCTCGACAGTGCAATCTTAATACTGGATGTCAAGCGTTCGAAGGAAACTAAGCAGAGAATCGACGCGCTTAATCTTGCAGTCGATCACCTCGGGGTTGAAGTTCCCAACCAGATTGAAGATATTGTTGCCGCTGTTAATCAACTAAACAGGGATCTTGGCAAGATGCAGGCAGAGTCGGAAGAGGCCGCAAGAGGTGGAGTAATCGAAGAGGGCCTGAGATACTTTCGAGAACACCCGGACATTACCAAATGCCCACTATGTGAACAGAGGCTTGAAGAAGGTTATCAGGTGGTATTTGAAAGGTTAGCTGAACGGAATAGGGCTCTAGTGGAACTACGTGATTTGCAGACAGAAAGGTCTCAGAATCTAGATGCCCTAGTCACAGCATTACAGCGGTTACTGGATCAACTAGCTAAGGAAGAGGAGCAAGACCATAGCATCTATCCTGAGAGATATACTCAAGTACTTATCGAGCACCGTGAAGCTCTGCAAGAGTGGATGAACCTCGTTAGATCTATCAAGGAACAAAAATCGTATAAGGATGTGACCGTGCCCCCCGATGTTGAGGCGGTACGGACTATCCGCTCGACCATTCATGATTCTTTGAAAAGAGAGACAGATGCCCTAATTCAGCCTGACGCTCTTGCTTTGGAAGAGGCAGTTCGTTTTCTCCGAAGAGCCAAGGAAAAGGAACCCGAAATCAAGGCCGCGGAATCGGCCAAGGACGATTATTTGAAGTTGCGGCATGCAATTCGTGATGCTCAAGAAGCCTTCTCACGAGCTAGAGAGAGCGCTGCACAAGCTGTATTTGACGGAATTGCAGAAAAGGTACTCTCTTACTATCACAAACTGCACGACTCTGGCGATGCTAATGAATCTTCCGAATGTACTGATTTGAGCCTTACGTCGACCTCCCGAGCCGCCACTGGAGGGTTGCAGCTTGCTATTGAATTTCTCGGCAAAGTAGGCTCATGTGACCCGCGTGCCTTCTTAAGTGAAGGACATCTCGACTCACTTGGTCTATGTCTCTACTTAGCAACCGTTCGCATATTCAACAATTCGGGGTCGTTGCTTGTATTAGACGATGTCCTGACAAGTATTGATAGAGAACATCGCCATAGGGTGGCTGAGTTGCTTCTTGAGGACTTCTCAGATTTTCAACTCGTGATCACCACGCATGATGAGCATTGGTTTGACTTGCTAAAGTCAAAGGTTCTTGCCCGAGGTGAACAGGGCAAATGGAGATTCAAACGGATTGCGAGATGGACTCTTGAAAAGGGCCCTGAATCTGCTGCCTACGAAGGAACATGGGACTGGATTGAATCGAATTTGGTCGAAGAAGCTTATCGTGAATTGGGCGGGTCTTTGCGTTTGGTGCTCGAGGACTTCTTGAAGCGTGTGGCCGACAAGATAGAACTGAAGGTGAAATATAATATCAACGGGAGATATGTTGCAGGTGATTTCGAACTTGCTGGAATCAGTAAGGCGCTTCGTGACCGATTAATAGAGGAAGCCGGTAATGAGGCTGACGAGATTGGGAAGGATATTGGAAGAGTATTCGGAACTGGCGATCTCATAAACTTCCTCAGCCATGATAATCCCGGCAGACTAGAGGTAACTCTTACAGAAACGAAGGATTTTGTGAATGGACTCAAATCCCTGGAACAGAGGTGTAAGACTCACAAATTAATAAAAGGCATTAACTTGTGGCCTGAATAAGTGTAATGCAGTTTACTGGAAAGAAACCATACCGGGGTATTCTGGGGCATAATGCCTGATTTGTAGCAGGCCTGATTGGCATGGTGTCCCTGGAATTCAGGAGTTACAAAACGTCAGATTGCTATCTTTCTCCTCACTCGGAGTGTTCGTTATCCCGCCAAGCCCTCTCATACAATACAACCATAAGGGGAAACAATTGCGAGACTCTTGTAGCGTAAGGCATGACGTAGCTCACATAGCAATGCTAAAATTATTGTAAATTGTAAAATGTATGTGAAAAAAGCCTTCCTTTCAAGGAAGTGCATGAAGAGTTGGGCCAGTGTCGAACCAAGTTGATGCTATAGAAAGCCACGTTGACCAAGTCTGGGATAATCTCCGCATTCACAAGCTTGCCCTACAGCCTGCTCTATTTGTAACCCTTTCAGCCTTCGAGGATCATTGTGCATTTACTACATCCACAGGCCACTCACAGGGTATTGTTCATCTGAGGCAATCTTTAGAATTGCTAGTGCCAGAACTATTTGCGCACTGTCATACGATTCCCATCAAGGGTAGAGATATCACAGGTTTGAGGCAAAGAAATTTCGATTATGTATACCCAATCGAAGCAATAAATTATGCTCAAAGGTATTCCTGGTTTGCCTATCATATAACGAGTTATCGTCAAGGATGGTTCAATTGCCACGTAAAAGAGAGGGTAATCACATTTTCAGCTACGTCAAGATCCAAGGAATGTCAATCGCTTATGCGCCACAACTTGAAGCGGTATCACGAAGACAGGGATAAGAATAGCAATGCCATCAGAAATATCGACAAAGAATCACCCCCCGGAGACATCTATGAATCACTGAAATCGGCCATAAAGCATGTGAGCACAAAGGGATTACTTCATGCGATACCTCCAGATGTTCTTGACGCTGTAAGGAAGCTGGTAGTAGCCTCCTCACCTGCTCCCACAATTGAACGTAACGCGAAATTCAGCGGGTATACCATTCAAGAGTATTATGACTACTGGGTTAGCTTATCTGCTTTAATGATTGCCTGCCTTGAAGCTTGTAAAGTGAAGTATGGTAGGAGTCCGAGGCAACTCATGAATTCGCGGGTGTTAATCGTAGAGCCCTCTGAGATAACGCACAAAATATGCGAGGTAACGAATATTCCGTTCAGCTCATGTGAAAGAATAACCAGCGAACTTGTATTCGATGTCAGGGTGAAGAGACCTGATATCCAAGTCCACCCCTTGGTTCCGACCAACGTAAAGGACTTGGTATTAGTGGCACCAAGCTTAATATTTACTTCCAATTGGGAAGTATGTCTTTTACGTAACTGGGCCAAATTCCCTGACAAATATGGGGAAGTTGTTGCCTCAAAAAAAGTAAAACTCGCTGAGCAACTGGCTATGGTTGTCAACGAGCCAAACATCAAGCAATCGATCAACAAGCCAGTTTTCGATGATAAGGGTGATGCCATAACTGACGTAGACTTGGCGCTCTTTGATAGCGAAAATGGTTACCTGGCATTGGCCCAGCTTAAGTGGTTAATAGAACCAGATTCATTTCAGGAAGAATCTAATGCTAGGAAAGAACTACTCAAAGGATTAGACCAATTGAAAAAATGTATTAGTGTTTTTAACAATGATAGAGGTAGATTCATGTTGAGTCTCTTTCCTCACGACAATATCGGTCCTGAACAGGTTACGCACGTCCAGTTTATACTGATTTGTCGAGGTTTTCTCGATTTTGGTAGTGAGGCACAACAATCTGATATAGACGTGCTAGACTATGAAATCACCTTTGATACGCTTAAGGAAACCAGCGGGTTACCAATAAGCGACAGATTCAAGAAAGTCGCGGGTCTACAAAGTCAAATCGAAAAAGATATCAGGGAAAGGTTGTGTTACAACAGTACGAAAATAGCTGGATATTTATTCCGAACACCCGGGCTCAAGACCCAAGACGGTAAGGGTATCATCCATACTGGCGTAACCAACGTGCGGCCCGGTGCAAGAAGCCCTTGTTCATGTGGCAGCGGTATGCGATATCGGGATTGCTGCGGCATTATAGAATTGCTGGGTGAGGTTGATTCGCCCTACGACGCCCCGGATGACGGAGGCAGCGATTGAGATGGGAGACGATGGGATATATTGGGTTACGAATTACGGTTAACTTTTCATCGTTTTATTGTCTGGGAAGTGTTTGCCTGGAGTTGACCTGCTCTCCGCTCCACGCTCTTCGTTCTGTCGTTCTTGTGAAAAAAGAACATGTACAATGCAGTGAAGAACGAGGAGCATAGAGCAAGGAAGAGAGAGCGTAGAGTAGGGAGTGCAGAGTAGAAGTACAGAGTAGAGAGTGCGGAGCAGAGAGCATGGAACAGAGAGTGCGGAACAGGAGTGCAGAGCAGAGAGTGCGGAGCAGAGAGCATGGAGCTTGAAACCTAGAACCAAAACCTGGAACCAACTTGAGCAGCAGAGCAATAGAGCAGGGAGCCTGAAACCCAGAACCAGAACTGAGAACCAAGAACTGAGAACTGACCCCAGTGGATACTAGTGGAAACGAAGCAGAACAAGGAAACGAATCTTGAAGGCACAATCCGACTTATCAAGTCACAAAACGATGGAATGTTTGGTGCTTAGCACTATGGGTTGGTTGACTAGTGAGCTGAGCAGTGTAACCATCTTAACGGTCTACAGTCACGGCTCTAGCCTAAGAAATATTTCTGCTTGATTGCCTTGGATCTTCCAATATTTGGGGTACTTCGGGATGATACTGCCATTATCACCAAAGCTGAAACTGAATAGTTGTCTTTCGATCTCAACCAGAAGACGAGCTTTCTCCTTGGCCAATTTTTCCAGGGTATCTCTATCAGATTTCACGTTAGAATTCAGATGATGATAGTCATCTCTTTTCTTCCATATTCTGAGCATAGCTTCACGTAGTTCATCATCAATGAATCTCCTCGTATGAAGCTTTTCTACATTCTTCTCAAAGACTTTATCATGCTCACCGAAGTCTATATCGCAGGCATACCTCACTATAGCTTCTGTTACAGCTTGAACAAGTGCTATACAAGCGTAAAAATGACCATCCCGAAACAATAAACTACACTCTGCCGACGGTGCAGCAAAAGGTGTGTTGGGGATAATTTCATGAGGTTTCACTTGTAAGTAGCGTTCTACCCGCTCTGACAAAGTCTGTTCGAACTCCTGTTTCATCGAATTGGCGACTTGCACCCTTTGAAAAAGCTCTCCTTTTGTTTTTCGGTCCACTGTTACGCCCCCTCCTTTACTGTTTTTGTTCATATTATACATCGACGCCTTGTAAGGTACTGCCAGAGTAATTGATTACTATTTGGCTTTTTGTATCATCCGGCAGATGTTGCCGACTGCCAAGAGCAAGTGTTTATATTCGGGACTTCCTGCTAACTTTCTTTGCAGTTTTGTCACTCTGCAACTTCTTAATCGGGGTTGATGTTGGAGTCATACGGCGGGGAGTCATAAAGTGGTGTGAAATTATAACTTACGATGTAAATTCCTCTGACCGTTAGCCCATTGTATTTGTGCCCCACACGGAGTTTTATCTGCAAATCGCTTTGCGGTTCTATAAAAATATCCCCTTTGTCATTGGTAGGGAAGGCAACGACCATATGCCCTGATGAGTCGGTGTACTGTATGGCAATTTGGGCTGCCCCTATTCCCTGCCAACGGGCATTACTCCATACTCTGAATGCTGCATCAACACAGTTAAAACCAAATTCGTACGGGATTGTGTCAGTGTCATCGGACCGAATAAAATCCATTACCTGGTCATATGTCTGCTCTTCAAGATGCATCTCAGGCGGCAAGATATTCTCCGTCCTATTCAAGAATTCTAACGGATATCGCCCAGTCTGTTCATAGTAAATGCCAACATATAAAACTAAACCAAAAAGAAGCGCAAAAATCACCCAGAATATGATTGATTGTCTTTTTGTCAGCTTTTTCTTTGGCGTCATCGCATCCTGAACCTTTGAAATCAGAGCCTTCATTATGCTTGTCACCCCATTAAGCAATGACCAGTTAATGGCAATATATAGGCCTTATTTACTCGGTAATTTCTACCTGTATTATCTTGTTTTTCCATATCACTTTGCTTAATGATCTAGTGACTACTGTTGACAATTTTAAATTAATATGCTATCCTTGTCAAGGACAAAACGGACATTATACGGACAATATTAGGACACAAAGGAGTAAACGATGGTACGAGACAAGGGAAAAATTGCCGAAATTAAAAAATTGCTTATGGAAGGCAAGACTCAAGAGAAAATAGCTGAAATGTTGGATATTTCGGATCGTACAATACGACGGTGGAAGGAAAAGGGTTATTTTGACGAGTTAGAACTAGGAACCGCTGAATCAATTAAAACAAGTATGTCTGAGGAATTGATTACTACTTCTAAAACAGGCATGTGGCCGGATATAACAGCTGCGGACTTAGTAAATGCAGGTTTTATACCCGCTAGAGTTCATATATTGATGGCTGCTTTAGACATTGCTGAAAAGCAGGGAAACAATCGATTGCCTCGTTTCCTACAGGCTTATATTGATATAGGCAAACGATGGCCCGATATGCCTGAAGGTTGGCGGGCTGCTCTAGCTGGTTTGCCTATTGTAGCAGAAGATATAAAAGCTCCTAGCTTAGGAGAATTAATGAAACACGCTGTAAGAATCCACCCATACATAACTAAACAGACACGTCGAGAATACCACAGAGTAGCTCGTAGGCTACTTGTCGGCATTCTGGCTGAAGCACAAAGATTCTTACAAGATGCTGCCGTAGCTGGAGGATTTCCTCTTATAATAATACCGGAGTCTCCAGCTTGGATGCCTTGGACGCAAGAAAGGAGCTATCGAGCTGATGACCAACTAGACAAAGGGAAGTGGAGCTTTCTCATTCCTTCGAGATTTAAAAATATGGAATTTAGTAAGACCTGGGCTGGAATCCTGTTCGATATTATAAGCCGACTGCCCGATCCGGATAAACAACGTAGTAAACTACCCAAGAAGATGCAACTTACGGCACTACTTTATTTATGGTGTTCTACAGCGCCTGGTGATTTCATGCCGCCTCTCCCACAAATAAGAAGTCAAGAGGAGGAACGCTATAAGGGAACATTGGTTGAAATTTATCGTCACTGGGCAGAAAGTGAATAGCCATTTGAACAAATGTTAACATCCTAATTATAAAATCCTGAATATGAGTACTAGAAGACAGCATACAATCCCAAGTTTCTATCTCAAAAAATTCCTTAATTCCGGCATTGTATATCGACGTGGGGATAAATCACCCCACTTTGTTAAGACACCTAAAAATGTGGCTGTACGTATTGACTACTATGGAGGACCCTCCGATGATCTTGATGCATTAGATAAGATGAATAGCGCGATAGAAAACTGGGCAGCACCAGTGTTGAGAAAACTAATCGATGACGTTACTTCTATAACTCATAGTGATTGGGTAATTCTATCCTATTATTTTGCGAATATTCATGTAAGGACACCAGCTTTCCAAGATAGCATGACTAGTACGCTCAAGGAAATGACTAAGCAACTTAACAAGATGGCTGAAGATATGAAGAGAGCCTATGAAAAAGCCAAAGCCGAGGGAAAAGACTTGTCTGTTTTTAATACCCCCTCTTTTTATGATTCACCGAGATACTCAATTGATGAATGGAATAGGTGGATGGAAGGACTTGATCAAAAAGAAGGTAGACTCGTGAGCATCGCCTCTCGATACAGGCTTATTAGGGATATTGCAAAGTATATACAAAGGATGACTTTCCATATATGCGAAGCGCCGGGGGGATTATTTTTTACTACGACAGATAGACCGCTAGTTTTGTTCAGCTTAATGTCGGGATCACCTCTTGGAGCAGGGTGGGGGAATAAAGATGTTTTAGCGGCATTGCCACTAGATCCAAAACACCTTCTTCTAATGTGCTATCGTGGCGAACCGGCAGTTTATCACAGAGTACTCTCTGCCAACGATGTACACTTCTGGAATATCGAGTTGATGAAATATGCCGTGTATGAAGTGTACAGCAAACACACATACGATATTGCTCTTGACTGGATGCTAACAAGGGGAATCTGGAATACAAAAACGGCAGGCTAATCTCCACCTGCCTTTTTTAAACCTGGTAACGGGGAATGGATTCGAATCAACGTCTCTCGGGCTATGAACCCGAAAGACGTTGATTGCCAATACTCTGTTTAACAATCTGACGAAATGTGCACTCACAACAAGAGAGAGCAGCCAACGAAACCGCAGACTCTCTACTCGAGTTCACCAATTTGCTTTCTCCTTGTCCTCATGATTGACCGACGCACTAAATAGAAACTGGTAGCCTTGCTGTCAACTTCGCGAGCTTTCTCGAGTAGTTCCTGAACTTTTTGTTGGTCAGCTCCTTCCTTCTCCAGCCTGTATGCCTCGTATAAGTAAGGCAAAGCTGGGCTCAATTCATCTGGAAAAAGGGTCCTAATTGAATCTCCGAATATTCTTTCCCAATCATAACGGACGTATGACCTAGCAACCTCACTGCCTTGTCTGTACTTACTTGCCTCCCTAGAGGGCTGCCGTCCCTTCTCTGCAGGTGCATGAAGTGTATTCGGAGGTGCTATTTCAACTGTTTTGCTCTTTGTAACCCGCGCTTTGCCAGCGACTTTGGCCGTAGTCAATTGGCGCGATGTGTTTTGAGAAGGCCTCCTTCTCCGACTAAGCCAAACCACAAGAATGATGAGAGCAATTAATAGGATTACAATCCAGCCCATTTACTGTATCTCCACTAACTCAAAGAGAGCGAGTATACCGACATTGGTTCTCTGTGTCCTTGTACCCGGCACACCCCAGAAATACTCCTCTTCGGCTCCACCTAATTTCCATCTCCCTTCCGCATTTCGGACAAATCTTGGCCTCTGGATCTAGAGCCTGTTTGAGGTCTTCCCTATTCACATTTGCTGTTGAATTGCACTTCTCACACTTGTAAAACGGCCCAAAACGTCCCCTTGGCATAACCTTCATATTATGACCACAGCTGCTGCATAATCTTGAGGGGATTCTGCTTGGATTGATAGCCGGGGATAAGCTGTCACCGGCCTCACCCGGCGTTTGCAGCCCACACTCCTCCATAACCTGCTTGGTGAAATCCTCATTTTCTAAACGAAACATAAGTTCCTGGGTGTTTTTGTGCGAGAGCGCGTTGAGGCTGCCGAACCAGACCAGCCGGCCATCTATGACTATCACCTTCTGATGCATCGAGGACCGCTTGATTACTTTAGCTCCAATCTGTTCGAGGTAGCTGAGCATTTCTTTGATTTCGCTTTGGTCTGCTGTCCCTTGTTGATGGGGTGGGCGAGTTACCAATTCTAAATTGATGCCTTTTTCTGTCTTTGCTCTGAGCAGATCAACATATGTGCTTAGGCGACTTTTTGTGATAAATGGGCTCATAATGATGATATACCGACCGGAGTTTTCCAAATCATATCGGAGTCCAGAGTGAAAATCATCCTCTGTCCAAAACGAACTAACTGCGTCGTCCTTTCCTTTCAGAGGCCAGAGTGTTTCCCGTGCTTGCCGTACCGTTTGGTCAGCGTAACCTGGTACCAGTTGGTCGGCCGCAAATGTTGGAAGTGGGGTAGATTCATCGAATAGCACCTTGCGCAGTGACCAGTCTTTATTTAGCCTAGATTGTAGAAATGACAGATTAGCAATTATGGCCAGTTTCTTTTTCGCTCGGCTGCAAGCAACATTGATTAGCCGTGCACCTGCTGAGTCATCGACATCTTCGGAATCTATCTTTCCCTTGAGAAGTTTACCTATACGAAGTCCCGTGCTATCTACCAGGTCAAATATTATCAAGTCCCGTTCACCACCTTGGAAACGGTGGACATTTGAGACCGTTACTTTGTCTTTCAGTAGCGAATCCATTTCTACCAGGGCCTTGATTAGGCGTGTCTGGGCTTTGTAAGGTGTTATTACTCCGATATCGGTGAAATTGCGAATTGCACTTCGGCATAGTTTTACTGCCAGAACAGCATGGTAAAGATTAAATCTGGAATAACTACTGGTCCAACTACACCATGGATCTATTGTAGATGTATCATACACTCCAACATAGGCGCCGGGACAGGGTTGGTATGATTCTATGGGTTCCTCAGAAATGCCATCCCGTAACTTGTCATTATAAAAAACGCTGCTCACTATGGCTCTTATCTTTGGCTGCATCCTGTATTGGGTTCTCAGCATTACCATCGGAGAGCACCCCGTCTGCTCTAGCTCCGATTCTTTATCTATGCCTGCAGCCACATAGATATCTCTACGTAACCACTCTTTAACTCTACTGTCGTCGCTCAAGGCTATAGGCGCCAATTGGCGGAAGTCACCAGCAATAGTGACCGACCTCGTGGCCCGGCTACACGCCCAGTAAAGTGCCGGTATCCCGGCCATACTCGCCTCATCACAAACAACAGTATCAAATTGTCTTCCATATACCTCAGTCATGGTGCATGTTCTGGCGAGCGTAGTTGCAACTAACACCGCCTCATCTACGACCTGTTGCCTTATCGTTTCGATTTGTCGCTCCAATTCAGTTATTTGAGCACGCAAATCTTCAATTTTTGCCTGTATATCGGTAATCTCGTTTTCAAGAGTATCGGGTAAAACCGATTCCTGCTTTAGCTTTCTCTCGATTTCACTTACTTCAATGCGAAGTGTGTCCAGTTTGCTCGTTGATTCTTTGAGATTTTTCTCTGCTTGAGATTTTTGTTCAATCAGTCCGTCACGTCGTACTGCTAGATTGGAAAGAGAGTCTTCTATTCTGGTAATCGTCATTCCCCTAAGAAATCTCGCGATACCTGACATCGTCTTTGCTTTCTGGAGACGGTTTTCTTCCTGTTCAAACTTCGCCGTTACACCAGATATCTTATCTCGTAAAACTTCTGTGGAACCTTCCAACTCAACACAGGAAGCTTCTGCTTGAGCAATTAGATTTTTCGATGTCTCCCATTTCTCCAGGTCGCTTTTGAGTACCTGCAACGTCGCAAGCCTAGTCTCCGCGTCTACCAATTGCTCACGTGACTCTGAGAGCTGCTCTCTTAAAGGCTCACTCTTTCGCTCCGTGATTTTATCCAGATTCAGGTTATTATCTTCGCCAATTTCTGGGATTTGAGGCGTACCGAGCCGTAAAATACGCCCTTCGCGGTAATGTTCGGTTTCTTGTAGTGGCTTCAAACAAGCTATTAGTGCCTGGTCTATAGCCACGTTGGTATTAGCAGTGAGTAAAACACTTCGTTCACACTGTATCATGCTTGCTACAGCAACCCCTACAGTAGTGGTCTTTCCAGTGCCTGGAGGACCCCATATATAACAAATTTCGCTCCCCAAGGCGTGGCGAATAGCCCTTTGTTGATCTTCATCTAACGAGTCCCATCGCTCTTGAAGGCCCTGCTCCGGGATAAAAGATTCATCTCTTTGGTATTGGAAGGACTTGCGTCTCAAGCATTTATCGGCGATTACGCACGACGTATCCTGTAAGGTGTCAAGGCGTTCTGACAGGCGTTCGAGGAGATAGTACGGCTGTGCCAATATACGAGCCGATGGTACATACTCGCCCAGATCACTTTCTATTGCAACGAATATTTGGCTTCCTGAAATTCCAACAATGTGTCCGGAGGCATCTGAGCTCGCCGTGCGTACTAATACAGGAGTATCATCAAAGGCGCCGGCTAGAGTTGGGTCATCCAGGATGAAGCTGTATACGAATAGCGGTCCCCTTACCTCGACAAGCCTCCCAGCCCGGACATCCCACCTGGCCGTGCCCCTTTTCTTTTGTTCTTCTATTTCAGTTGTAAGGGCGTCTCTAAATTCATTGATTATGCTCAATACTGATTACTCCACCGACCCCCCGGTATTTGCTCATCTATCTCTTCCATCAGCTGGATGGTCTCTTTCAGCGCCACCATTGCCTTTTAATAATCGATCAGGTCATCATAAGTGAGGATCCTGCCTTTGCGGTCTTTGAGCCATTTTTGGCAGACCTGGTAGCCGCCGATTCTGTCTCACCCCCGAAGTGTTTACACTGCCATTATACAACAATGCCGGATAGTTGCACGACATAGCAGCTAGAGTAACCAACTTGTGGACAACAATCCTGACATTTGTGTCGCTGAATTTGGTGACCGTGCAGAAATGAGAATCGTTTTGTGCGGGGTCTGTTATTCTTTGGGCAGTTCTTCAATCACCTCTATTATCCTTGGATTATTAGCGTTATCATTGAACTTGACCGAATAACGGTGCGTCGCTCTCAGCATGATCTTTCGTTCGGCATACACAAAATCGATATTCCCGAAATAAGGACTATCCTCAGAAACGACTTCGTATTTATACTTGAGAAGCTTCTGTGCTTTAAGATTGTATTCGGTTATTATCCGAATCGAAAGCGTTTGATTTAACATTGGGACGCAACCTGGCTCAACAGACCTGGAGGAGAGTTTTCTTCTCACCTTAACTACACTTAAGGGAGGGTTTGTCGCTTTCTTGGCGGATTCTTTTGCCAGTCTGTCAGCCGCTTTATTATGTTTATCTTTTGAATGTCCTTCAACCCAGTAGAACTCGAATTTCTTCTGATATCTACCTAATGCCTTCAACATCCTTACCAACTTTTTCCATAACTCTACATTGGCAACTGGCTTGCCATAATAGTTACACCATTTGAGTCTCGGCCAATCATAAATGGCTCTCTTATAGTTCTCCAGCAGATATAGTGAATCGGTGTGGATAGCGATAAGCCGGAAGCTATTAAAAGCTGGATGATGCATTGCTTGTTTGATGCCTTCTATACAAGCACAGAGCTCCATTTCATTGTTCGTAGCGCCAGTAAATCCAGGTGGTGAAATGTCCTCGGTCTCCTCAACCCCTTCTTCGTTGACAAAGACAAGACGGATTCCTATGCCGCCGGTGCGAGGATGGGAAAAAGAGGAGCCATCAGTATAGATATTTATCGCGCTCTCAATGACCATATGACCAGCAAACTCTCATCCAAACTGTAAAGCTAATATTAGTACTCATCGAGTGATAAGTCTAGGAATCCGTAAGAGGGCCATAGCCTTGGATATTGAACTTTCTAGCGGAGTGTGTAACGTGTCTGATTCCCACTGCTTGGACAGCTGGGGACTGCGGCGGTCGGGCAATACTGAACCTCTTCTCTGCACCATGCCGAGGCCATCAGGCTGCAAGAAGGAAGCAACCGAGTGCACCATCGAAGAGAACTGCTTAGCAAGCAGGCACAGGAAATCTTGACGGGAGGGATCAGATGAAGTATTGTCTGGTTGTCTGCCAAAATAACGGCATTTAGTGCTTGGCAAAGATCTCGGCACAAAAACCAAATGGGGGCTTGCAAGCGACGGTACGTATCAATTTGAAGCTCAGGATTGGAGCCGGGAAGTTATTTGGCAATGCATAAATGCAACCCTGTCGATGTCTTATACGGATCCCATCTAAGGCACCGACACGGCGGGAATGGGCGGATTCTGTACCAACAATAGTTGGAAGAACCCAGAGGGAGACCATGGCGAGCCACGTGTGGGGGCGTGATCCACAGGAAGCATTCGAGGAGCCGTACGAGTATGGCATCCAAGACCAGTTTGTGCGTGAGGCGAGAACTCTCTTTACACAGTTGTATAAGCTCCTGAACTCAGACCGCCACCACTATTCGGTTGATGACCGCTCACGCGAAAAGGCTGTGTGGCTTCTTGCCATGGACGCCTTGGACTCACTCCGTGAGTGCTTGGAGGCGCTGGCCCGGAAAGAGCATAGAGTTGCCGGCAAGCTCTTTCGTGATGTTACGGAGAGCATGGACCTTGCTGCGTACTTCCACAGCGCTACGAGTAAGAGCAAGTCGTCTCTTGATAAGTGGTATGCTGACGAGATTGTCCCGCATCGTGAGTACCGCGACTACGTGAAGAGAACTCAGAGTGCTGAGGCGGCTGAGCAACTCAGAAAGCACTACTCGAGCCTATCTCGCTTCACGCACCGGTCTTACCGCGCAATTCTCAATGGGTACTCTTTAGGTAAGGAAGATAGGCTGGTTCACGATAGGACTGGTGAACTGTACGGCAGCCACGGGGGTGCCGCGAATCTTCTGGTTCTCCCGCAAACCATTGCGAGTTACTATGCAATCTTAGCGAACCTCGCGTTGGTATATTCGACTGAACTATTCGAGTTGGGACTCGTGAGCCGTGAGGCAATTCAGGATGCCTTTACTGCGAGTTTAGAGACTGAAACGATACCGAGGCGTTTCCTCCCTCGTCGGTGGCTCGCGAAAAGGCTTCAGGGTTCGGCGAGAGAAAGGGGAGATGAGAGATAAACCGTGAGCCTTCGGCTTTTGATGATGAGGTGCACTTGGAACACTGCACTTGCATTGCTCATCAACTCGCCTGAGTAACAACACAACAAAAGGGCGTGTTGTTTAACTCTGGTAACAATCACTTGTTTTGTTACCTTTGGTGTAGCAGTTTAGCGGTTTGTGACTCCTGAACTCCGAAGTATGTTTCGGACATTGCAACCTATTGATAGTTCCTTCACTAGTGATATAATAGCATTTTGAGGCCCATATACGTGAGAAGAGTTAGCACCTTTTTGATTACGGTAGCCTTAATTGCTGGGATGGTAGGTTGTGGCGGCGGCGGTGGTGTTGAGTACGACCTCACTGTCTCCAGCACAGAGGGAGGGTCGGTAACCACCCCTGGAGAAGGGACTTTCACCTATGACGAGGTAACAGTGGTCAACCTAATTGCCGAGGCTGAGGAGGGCTACCGCTTTGTCGAGTGGACTGGCGATGTGGCCACCATCGGCAATGTCAACGCCGCTATAACCATCATCACCACGAACGACAACTATTCCATCACGGCTAACTTTGAGCCCGAGTACAACCCCATGGTCGCCGCAGGCTGGCGTCACACGGTGGGGCTTAAGACCGACGGCACTGTGGTCGCCGTGGGATACAACGTCTTCAGGCAGTGCGATGTCGGCAGTTGGACGGACATCATCCAGATCACCGCAGGCCTCGATCACACGGTGGGGCTTAAGACCGACGGCACCGTGGTCGCTGTTGGATGCAACGACTTTGGGCAGTGCGTTGTCAGCGGCTGGACGGACATCATCCAGATCGCCGCAGGCCACTTGCACACGGTGGGGATTAAGACCGACGGCACCGTGGTTGCTGTGGGAGACAACGGGTCCGGGCAGTGTGCTGTCGGCGGCTGGACGGACATCATCCAGGTCACCGCAGGCTTTTGGCACACGGTGGGGCTTAAGGCTGACAGCACCGTGATCGCCACGGCATACAATGTCAGCGGCTGGACGGACATCACCCAGCTGGCCGCAGGCGCTTCGCACACAGTGGGGCTTAAGGACGTTGGCACGGTGGTCGCCGTGGGAGACAACTACGGCGGGCAGTGCGATGTCGGCGGCTGGACAGAAATCGTCCAGGTCACCGCAGGTTTTGCTCACACAGTGGGGCTTAAGGCCGACGGCACTGTGGTCGCCGTGGGCTGGAACAACAACGGGCAGTGTGATGTCGGCGGCTGGACGGACATCGTCCAGGTCGCCGCAGGCTTTTATCACACGGTGGGGCTCAAAGGCGACGGCACCGTGGTCACCGCGGGAGACAACAACTGGGGACAGTGCGATGTCGGTAGCTGGACGGACATCATCAAGGTCGCCGCAGGCGGCCATCACGCAGTGGGGCTTAAGGCCGACGGCACCGCAGTCGCTGTGGGAGATAACCTCTTTGGGCAGTGCGGTGTCGGCGGCTGGACAGAAATCGTCCAGGTCGCCGCAGGTTTTACTCACACGGTGGGGCTTAAGGACGACGACACCGTTGTCGCCGTGGGATTCCCTAACTTCGGGCAGTGCGATGTCGGTGGCTGGACAGACATCACCCAGGTCGCTGCAGGCGGCCATCAAACGGTAGGGCTCAAGGCCAATGGCGCCGTGGTCGCCGTGGGATGGAACGACGACGGACAGTGCGATGTCGGCAACTGGACGAGCATCGACCTTGTCGCCGCAGGCGACTATCATACGGTGGGGCTTAGGACCGATGGCACCGTGGTCGCCGTGGGACGGAACTCAGATGGGCAGTGCAATGTAGGCGGCTGGACGGACATAATCCAGGTCGCCGCAGGCTTTTACCACACAGTGGGGCTCGAGGCCGACGGCACCGTAGTCGCTGTGGGATACAACGTCGCCAGTCAGTGCGATGTCGGCGGTTGGACGGATATTATCCAGATCGCCGCAGACACTTGTCACACGGTGGGGCTTAAGGCAGACGGCACCGTGGTCGCCACGGGAGCCGAGACCGAGCTTCCCACATGGAATCTGATCGAGACAACGCCGTAGTATAAACCCAATATCTCCAGCACCTCTAGGAGGTCGGTAACCCGACCAAAGGGTGGTCATTCTGAGCTGACAGCGAAAAATTTCGCCTCAGTTGTAGGACGGCATTTTATGTGCCACTCCGGCGGAGAAGGCAGCCATAGTAGGCCTGGTTAAGCTGGTTTCTGTGGTGGCACTGGCTGTATGGGCAACGAGATGGAGGGATAAAGGTCTAAGTATGCCTGTGGGCAAAATTGCACCATTGCGTAGTTTGTTACCTGACTACACAAGCCATCCAAATATTATTCCTTAATTGTAGCGTTGGCCGTATGTGTAAGTAGCGCAGTTGACTTATTTGGTTCCTGTCTGGTAGAATCTCTCTCAGAAAGGAGGCAAGCGGTTTCCGCCTTTTCGTTAGCTTGCTTTGGGACCATGAGGTCGGAGGTTCAAATCCTCTCACCCCGACCATAATAGA
>Ga0315548_1001933_pt1 | contig 16624 bp, 14 predicted proteins | sample SalMarSW160110MG_2_FD_202540 | JGI IMG/M metagenome (GOLD analysis project Ga0315548, IMG submission 202540) | Salt marsh sediment microbial communities from the Plum Island Ecosystem LTER, Massachusetts, United States - Salt Marsh Sediment SW1601-110 ...
CGTCATCTTCGGCAGGATAAACTACCGCGACGGCGTTGACATCAGCAGCGAGCAGTTCTACGACAAGCTGGCCTCAAGCGAGGTTTTACCCACCACCGTCGTGCCCTCTCTGGGCCGCTACGCCGATACCTACGATAAGCTGGCCGAGGAGACCGGTGATATCCTGGTCATCACCAACTCCCGGAAGCTCAGCGCCAGCTACGATACGGCGCTGCTGGCCAAGGAGAGGGTGCAGAAGAGGTGCCGGGTGGAGGTCATCGATTCCCAGACGGCGGTCCTGGCCCAGGGGCTGCTCGTTATCGCCGCGGCCAAGGCGGCTAAAGAGGGGGCCAGGCTGGACAAGATTCTGGAGGGGGTCCGCAACAACATACCCCGGGCGCACAGCCGTATGGCCTTCGATACCCTGGAATATCTCAGGCAGGGCGGGCGCATCGGCAAGGCCAAGACCTATCTGGGGACGATGCTCAAGGTCAACCCCATTTTAGGCATCAGGGACGGGGAGGTCTATCCCTTCACCCGGGAGCACTCGCGGGCCAGGGCGCTCGACTCACTCTACGACTTTGCCGCCGGATTTACCCATGTTGACGGGATAGGGGTTGAGGATGCCACCACCCCTGATGAGGCCGGCGAGCTGGCCCGGCGGCTTGAGGCCAGGTTTCCCGGTGAGCCTGTCTACCGGGCTAAGGTCGGCCCGGCGGTGGGGGTGCACGTTGGCCCCCGGGTGCTGGGGGTGGCGGTGCTGGGCGATAGAGACTGATAATGACGGTCAGAATTGTTACCGATAGCGTGGCTGACCTGCCACCGAAGGTAGCACGTGAGCTGGGAATCACCATCATCCCGCTGGTGCTCCGCTTCGGCGCCGAGACCTACCGCGACGGTGTTGACCTTGACGCTAACCAGTTCTACAAAAAGCTGCAGACAAGTAAGGCCTTTCCGGCCACCTCGGTGCCGCCGCCGGAGGCCTATGTTGAGGCCTATGACCGGCTGGCCGAGGAGACCGGAGAAATCCTGGTATTAACTGTTTCCGCCCGCTTGAGCGCCACCCACGAGGTGGCGGTGCAGGCTATCGGGCAGATGAAAAAGAGGTGCCGGGTGGAGGTGGTTGACTCGGAGACGGCGACCATGGCCGAGGGCTTTATTGTTATGAAGGCGGCTCAAGCCGCCAAAGAAGGGGCTAAACTGGAGGAGGTGATGGCGGCAGCACATGAGAACATCCCCCGGTCTAATTTTCTGGCCGCCTTCGATACTCTGGAATATTTGAGGCGGGGCGGGCGCATCGGCAAGGCGGCCGCCTTTCTAGGCTCGGTGCTGAAGGTCAACCCCCTCATCACCCTAAAGGACGGCCTGGTCGAGCCGGCGGGCCGGACCCGCTCGCGGGCCAGGGCGATAGACCGCCTATACGACTTCGCCGCCGGCTATGCCAGTATCGAGGAGATGGCGGTGGGCGATACCGCCTGCCCTGAGGACGCCGGGGCGCTGGTGGAACGTCTTGGCGCTATATTTCCGGCCGAGCGCATCTATCGCTCCAAGATGACCCCGGTAATCGGCACCCATACCGGCCCCGGTCTGCTGCTGGTGGCGATACTGGGCGACAGGGAGTGAGCCTTGGCGCTGAATGTCGGGCCGCTGCGGAAGGTTCTTGAGCTTGAGCGGGAGAAGGGCTATGCCGACAGGGCGGTAATCGGCGGCCTGGATAAATTTTTGCGCCGCTGGGCGTCTCAGGCGGCGTCCTCGATAGCCACCTCCCGCCTCCTGGCTGATTTCAAAAAACTCCGTTTAGATGATGCTAAATACGCCTCTCTAAACCAGGAGCAGCGCCGGAAGTGGCTAGACGATGTCTTCGTCTTTCTGGATTCTATAAAGACAGAAGAATCTAATGTCAAACCTCCCCCTAAGAAAGGCGTTACCCCCCCAAAGCGCCCGGTGGTGCCGCCAGCCGCTGGCCAGTCTCTGGAACTGCCCATAACCTCGCTTAAGGGGGTCAGCACCGCCATGGCGGCTAAATTTAAGAAGCTGGGGGTGCAAACGGTACGCGATTTGCTCTATTTCTTCCCCCACCGCCACCTTGACTACAGCCGGACTAACTATATCTCCGGGCTCACCGAGGGTGAGGAGCAGACCATCACCGCCAACGTCTGGCAGGCCCAGGTGACCTGGCTGGGGGGGCGTCGCGGCACCGAGGCCATCGTCGGCGACGAGACGGGCAACGTCAGGGCGGTCTGGTTCAATAACCCCTATGTCGCCAAGAGCCTGCCCACCAACGCCCGCGTCGTATTGAGCGGCCGGGTAAGATTGTTCGGCGGACGCTATGTCTTCGAGTCGCCGGAGTGGGAGTTACTGGAGGATAAAGAGCTGGTCCATACCGGGCGGCTGGTGCCGCTCTACTCGCTGACCCAGGGCTTGAAGCCCCGCCAGGTGAGGAAGCTGATGAAGCAGGTGGTCGACCAGTTTGCCGGACAGGTGGCCGACTTTCTCCCCTCCGATTTAAGAAAGCGCTGTAAATTGCTTGATTTACCGCAGGCCATCGCCCAGGCGCACTACCCTGAGGACGAGGCGGCCAAGGACAGCGCCAGGGTCCGCCTCGCCTTCGATGAGCTTTTTTTGCTTCAACTGGGCGTTCTGGGCCGGAAGCATGAGTGGCAGGAGGGCCAGCCGGGCAATCCGGTCAGCGTTGAGAAACCGCTGCTGGACGGCTTCATTAAATCTTTGCCCTTCGAGCTTACCCCCGCCCAGCATAAGGTGCTCAAGGAACTGCTGGCTGATTTGGAAAGGCCGAGGGTCATGTCGAGGCTGCTTCAGGGCGAGGTTGGTAGCGGCAAGACGGTGGTGGCCACGGCGGCGCTGCTGGCGGCGGCCGCCAGCGGCTATCAGGGGGCTTTCATGGCCCCCACCGAGATTCTGGCCGAGCAGCACTTCTCCAGCGTCGGCGAAATATTATCCAGAACCGCCAGCAGGGTGGAGGAAGAGGAAAACCTGCGCCGCTTTTCCGGTATTCTGGACAGGCCGCTTACCCTGGCGCTGCTCATCGGCGATTTAAACCAGGCCAGCAAGCAGGCTGTCCAGAAGCTTGTCCGTGATGGCGAGGTAGACATCGTTATCGGCACCCACGCCCTCATCCAGAAGGAGGTTAATTTCCATAAACTGGGTCTGGCCGTTGTTGACGAGCAGCACCGCTTCGGCGTCGCCCAGCGCTCGGCGCTGCGGCAGAAGGGCTTTAACCCCCACGTGCTGGTGATGACGGCCACCCCCATCCCCCGGACTCTGGCCTTAACTCTTTACGGAGACCTTGACCTGTCGGTTATAGATGAGCTTCCCCCCGGCCGGCAGTCGGTCAAGACAAGGTGGCTCAAGCCGGTGCAGCGAGACAGCGCCTACGCCTTCTTGAGAAAGCAGGTGGCCGAGGGCCGCCAGGCTTTTATCATCTGCCCGCTGGTCGAGGAGTCGGAGGTCATCCAGGCCAGGGCGGCGGTGGCCGAGTACGAGCATTTGTCTAAAGAGGTCTTCCCCGACCTTAAGCTTGGTTTAATCCACGGGCGGCTCTCGGCGGCGGAGAAGGACGAGGTGATGCATAAGTTCCGCTCCGGCGAGCTTCAGGTCCTGGTGTCAACGCCGGTGGTCGAGGTGGGCATTGACGTTCCCAACGCCACCGTGATGCTGGTAGAGAGCGCCGACCGCTTCGGCCTGTCGCAATTACACCAGTTCCGCGGCCGGGTGGGGCGGGGAAGTGAGCAGAGCTACTGCATGCTGCTGGCTGAGGACCCTTCGGAGATAGGCCGCCAGCGGCTGGACTTAATCGAGAAGATTCAGGACGGCTTTCAGTTGGCCGAGGAAGACCTTAAATTGCGCGGCCCCGGCGAGTTCTTCGGCACCCGCCAGAGCGGCCTACCCGACCTGCGTATGGCTAGGCTCTCCGATATCAAGCTTTTAGAGCTGGCCCGCACCGAGGCGATAGGGCTCTTCGAGCAGGACCCCGGCCTGAAAAAGGCCGAGCACAGGCTCCTGTCTATAGAGCTGGCCCGTGTCTGGCAGCCGGGAGGCGAGCTAACTTAGGGGATTGTTGTCCTTTATTTTTACCAGCTTTGTGCTATAATAAGACTTCTTAAAATGATTAGACGAAGAATTATCAAGCTGCTGGCGGCAGCAGCCAGTAAGGCGCAGGAAGCGGGCAGACTGCCCTCGGTGGCGGTGCCCGAGATAACCATAGAGCACCCCCAGAACCCGGCCCACGGCGACTACGCCTCCAGCCTGCCCCTGAAACTGGGCCGGGCCACCGGCACCAGCCCGCTGGCCATCGCCGAGGCTATGGTCGGGCTTATTGCCCCCGCCCCCGAAGTTGAAGCGGTCACCATGGCGCCGCCGGGCTTCATCAATTTTACCCTTAAAGACGGCTGGTTAGCCCGGCAGGTGGACGCGGTCCTGAACGCCGGAGAAGCCTACGGCAATATTGACCTGGGTAAGGGCAGCCGGGTGCAGCTAGAGTTCGTCAGCGTCAACCCCACCGGCCCCCTCCATGTTGGCCACGGGCGGGGCGCCATTCTGGGCAACACCCTGGCTAACGTGCTGGCGGCGGCTGGCTATAAGGTGGAGAAGGAGTACTACGTCAACGACGCCGGCAGCCAGATAGACGCCTTTTACCGCTCCCTCTACGCCCGCTACCAGCAGGCTCTAAGGGTTGATGCCGAGATGCCCGCCGACGGCTACCTAGGCGACTATATCACTGAACTGGCTAAAGAGATTATCGCCGATGAGGGCGATAGGTTCCTGTCCCTGCCACCGGAGAAGGCAGTCCCCCAGCTCGGCAAAATAGGCTTGGGCAAAATGATAGACCAGATTAAGGGCGACCTGGAGCTTCTGGGGGTCAGCTTTGACGTCTGGTTCAGCGAGCAGAGCCTTTTTGACAACGGCCAGTATAAGAAGGTGATGACGCTCCTGCGCGAGGGCGGCTATATCGCCGAGAGGGAAGAGGCTACCTGGTTCGTCTCCACTGCCCTGGGCGAGGACAAGGACAACGTGGTGGTGCGCAGCGACGGCTCGCCCACCTATTTCGCCACCGATATCGCCTATCACTATAACAAGTTCATCGAGAGGAAGTTCGATAGGGTAATCAATATCTGGGGGGCCGACCACCAGGGGCATATCTCCCGGATGAAGGCAGTGGTTCAGGCGCTGGGCATCTCGCCGGAACGCCTGGTGGTGATAATCTCGCAGATGGTGACCCTCTCTCGCGGCGGCGAGCTGGTCAAGGTCTCCAAGCGCAGCGGCGACATTATTACCCTGCGCGAGGTAATTGATGAGGTCGGCGCTGATGCCTGCCGCTTCTTCTTTGCCGCCCGCTCTGCCGACAGCCAGATGGACTTTGACCTGGAGCTGGCCAAGAAGCAGTCGGCGGATAACCCGGTCTACTATGTCCAGTACGCCCACGCCCGCATCGCCAGCATTCTCAGGCTGGCTAAGGACAGGAAGATTGACTACGCTGACGGCGATGTCTCCCGGCTCACTACCGAGCCGGAGCTTACTCTAATCCGCCGGATGCTGCTGCTGCCGGAGATGGTCGAGGTGGTCACCCAGACCCTGGAGCCTCACCACCTGGCCTACTACGCCCAGGAGCTGGCCACGGTCTTTCACAGCTTCTACAAGCAGTGCCGCGTCGTCTCCGATGACGAGGCGCTATCCAAGGCCCGTCTTAAATTAGTGGCCGCCGCCAAGCTCACACTGGCGCGTACCCTGCACCTTATGGGGATGACCGCCCCGGATAAGATGTGAGGCTTTACCGCCCCTCCCCTTTGTAGTGCTTGATTAGCTCTTTATAGATTTCGGGTGCTTTCTCCACCCACCATAATTGCTCTTTGGTCGCCTTGCCCATTACCCTCCCCGGCACCCCGGCCACGAAGGAGCCATCGGCTATTTTGGCCCCCTCCCTGACTAGGCAGCCGGCGGCGATAATACAATTGTTGCCTACCTCGGTGTCGTGCAGGACGGTGGCGTTCATACCTATTAGCACCTTGTTGCCGACGCTGCGGCAGTTTAGCACCGCCCCGTGGCCGATGTGGACGTTATCCCCGATGACTACCTCCTCGCGATAGTCGGCTTTGGAGGGCGTCCCCGAATGGATGACGCAGTTATCCTCTATAGCGGTGTTACTGCCGATTTTTATACTGCCGAAGTCGGCCCTGATTACCGCCCCCGGCCAGACGCTGGAGTTCTCCCCGATTTGCACCTCCCCGATAATATAGGCGGCCTCGCTGACGAAAGCGGTTTCGGCTATTTTGGGTTTCTTATCCCCCAGGCTTCTTATCATCTTTGCCCCCTTAGATTCGCTAGTATTATAGGCTTAGGCTGGGGGTCAGTTCAAATCTATGGTTACGGGCCTGGCACGGCATATATCGCTAACCCCAATATCGGTAGTTCACCTGGGATTATCACTTTGACCAAAGTGCCCTGTTGGCGCACTTCTATTACGAGTTCGGCTACTTCCCGTCCCCGCAGGCCTAATAACTGGAAGGCGTCTACTATCAAATAATCAACCCCTTCTTCCAGTTGATATTTAACTACAGTTTCCGGTGTCTGCCTCAGCACGAATAGAAGCCCAAAAGTATCAAATTCAAGACTCGTTGACAGCTCGGGTGATAGAGCTGGCACTATCGGGTTCAGGGAGTAGACCTTCTCGGCGCCAACCTCCTCCAGATAACCTAGGGCCTCGCTGTAAGCCTGCTCTTCGTAGGTCCTTTGCTCCGGCCCCATGAAATTGTACTGGCGCATAAGAGTCACCGTTCCGGCAACTGAGGCCATAATCACCAGCAGGGCGACTATCAAACCGGCGCTCTTCAGTGCGGCCTGTTTAGTTATTCTATCAGCCAATAGTTTCGTGTCTGGACGTGTGGTAAAAGATGCCATCGCTGGCAGGGCAAAGATAAAAGCAGAGGTGAAGTACCTTACCTCCCCGAAAGGGTCGAAGATGGCACACAGCGGTATAGACACAAACAATGCCGCCAAGAGGAAGATATTAGCCCGGGTAAATTGCCTTCTGATTAGCAGTGCCAGGAAAACGCCCAGCGGAAATATCAGGCTCAATATATCTACCTTATTTGTCGTTGTCCCTGAGCCAAAAAATCTGAATTTTTCAATGATTGTCCCCATGGTATCACCGACTCTATAACCGAGCTGGGATAGCAGGGTCTGGTTAAAGAACTGGTGAGGGGCAGTCGCCATAAAGAAGCCGGTGACTAAAATGAAACCGGCCACAATGCCGGCGAGCAACAACCCCAGCTCGCGGCTGAACAGCCCGCCGGGAACCGACCTCCATGACCGCCAGTGCCCTTCCATGGCCAGAATAACTATGCCCAGCGTGAACCCGATAACCGCCGGAATAAGGGTAAACTTGGTAGTTACTGCCAGCCCCAGACACAGGCCGCTGAACAGCAGGCGGTTTTTATGTTCTCGGTCAACTATGTAATCAGCCGCCAGATAGGTGGCCAGCAGAATTAGCAATATTGCCAGCGGTTCCTGGACCGCCCGGTACCAGAGTAAGAAAAAGCCGGGGAAAACAGCGAAGAGGGCGGCGGTGACCAGGCCGGCAACCGGGTTATAGAGTCTTTTAACAATCAGGTAGGCTAAAACAACGCAGGCCAGGAATATTATCACCGAAAGGTACCTGCCGTAGAAAAAGTTGTAGCCAAATACCTTGTATACTCCTGACAGCAGCAGGTCATATAGCGGGGGGTGGACCAGGGGGAAATCCCGGTAAGGCAGGAACCCCTGTGAGATAAAACGCCCGCCTATCGAGTAAGCCCCCTCATCGTAGTCGTATATCCACTTGAACAGGTGCTGTATATGCCACAGTCTAAGGTAGGCCCCAACCGCCAGGATAAGCAGCAAAATCTGGAATTTCCTGTCCTTAAAGACTCCGGTCAGCGGTGCAAAAGCCTCTTTTATCACGGCAAACAACCGGGTACCCACCCAATTTGCTTCAATCACCAGTATATTGCCAGTCGGGGAGTTTCGCAACAACCCCCTCCCACACTTTTTGCTTCTCCCCTCAGCACATCCCCCCATTGTTTATCTTCCCATACCCACCCGCCCTCATAGGCTTCACCTTTTAAGGAATCTCTAACCCCACCCCCCAGAGGAGGGGAGATTAGTATCCCCCCAGAAATTGATAGAAGTATCACTTCTGTAGGGTGGGAGGGTGGGAAGAAAAACTTCCTCTAACAGGGGGGCTTCCCCTTTCCCGCCTTGTCCTGCTCTCCCCCTTTGTGCTAAACTTTGCTCTTGAGGAGGACTAGGTGAAAAAGCGTGTTTTTTCCGGTATTCAGCCGACGGGCTCTCTCATGATAGGCAACTACCTGGGGGCGATACAGAACTATGTCAGGCTCCAGGAGGACTACGACTGCGTCTACTGCATCGTTGACCTTCACGCCATAACCATTCAGCAGGACCCCGTGGTCCTGAAGGCCAGAATCCGCGAGGTGGCCGGCCTGCTCCTGGCCGCTGGCATCGACCCGAAACGCGCTATCCTTTTCGTCCAGTCCCACCTCAGCGCCCACAGCGAGCTGGCCTGGATTTTGAACTGCTTTATCCCGATGGGCTGGATGCAGCGGATGACCCAGTTCAAGGAGAAATCGGCCAGGCATAAAGAGCAGGTGAGCGTGGGGCTCTTCGATTACCCGGCCCTGATGGCCGCCGATATCCTGCTCTACGATACCGATGTCGTGCCGGTGGGCGAGGACCAGAAACAGCACGTGGAGCTGGCCCGGGATACGGCCCAGCGGTTCAACAGTATCTATGGCCAGACCCTGGTGCTGCCGGAGCCGTTTATACCCGATATCGGCGCCCGCATCATGGGGCTGGACGACCCCACCAAGAAGATGAGCAAGAGCGAGACCGCCTCGGGACACGCCATCAACCTCCTCGATTCCCCCGATGATATCCGCTCCAAGATAATGAGGGCGACCACGGACTCCCGGCGAGAAATACGCTTTGACGAGGGCCGCCCCGGCATCTTTAACCTGCTGACCATCTATCATCTTTTCACCGGGCGCAGCCAGAAGGATATAGAGGCGCAGTTCGAGGGCAAGGGCTACAGCGATTTCAAGAAGGCTCTGGCCGAGGTGGTCATCGAAGGCCTGCGTCCACTCCAGGAGCGCTATAGAGAGCTTACCGCCGACCCCACCCGCATCGACTCCATCCTCGCCGAAGGCGCCGCCCGCGCCCGTCCCATTGCGGAAAGAGTGCTGGGTGAGGTTAGAAGGAAGGTGGGTTTGGGGTAGGGGATAAAAAAGAGGGGCGCTAGCCCCTCTTAAACTTTCTTCTTGTTAGCCGTTAATTTAAGCAAAGAGTTTGATATGGTTTTCCCCCAACAATCGCTCTATTTCCCCACGATGGGGCAGGTCATTTGTAATCACGCCCTCGCTTACACAAAGTAGTTCTACGCCAATCGGCGTGCCGTCCTTGGCAAAGTCTACGCGCCTTTCGGGGTCTAAATTTTCGCCATAGGCATACGGCGCGTCGCTAAGATATATATAAATTGCATCTGCTGCTCTATCATATTCCATTCTCATTTTCCTCCACCCCCTTAGTTTATTAATCTTCTACCGTAATTACCACTGACGGATTATCTTTTTGAACTACAACCTTAATATACCTACCCCCCATATATGCTTTATATTTAGGGTTGCCTTTTTTGTCTACATGTAGTATGTCGTGGTCTTGGAGACAGGCCTCTACCTCTGCTTCGGAGATTTTACGTTGCCTCATTCTCTTACGGGCATGGGGTAGATATTGGAGTTTCATCCAACAATATCCCCACTAAATAGCCCAAAGCCACTTAACACTTCCACATAAGTGTTAACCCTATCACTGCAATTGTAAGGTTAGCTTGTCTGACTTGTCAACCCTCTTTTGTGTTACATCCATCTTAGTACCTTTGTTTTGTATTGATACCCCCCATCGTCTTTCGTCCCATACCCACCCGCCCAAAAGGCTGTACCTTTTAAAGAATCCCCAGCCCCCCAAGAGGAAATAAAAAAAGAGGGGCTTTAAGCCTCTCTTGAACACCATGAATAAAAACCAGTTTCTGGAGAGTTTTAGGTATAATCACAGAAAAGATGATAAGCCCATGTTTCTGACAGTTTTGGGGAAGATTTAGACTTGTCTATCCGCCGACAAGCCTTCTTTAGGGCAGACTCAAAGTCTTTCTTAGTGAAAGTGTCTGTTGATTTATATGGCCCTTTCTTTGGCATCATAAGCTATAAGCGCACCTTTTCCTTCTCACTAGTTGGCGTAACCCTATCTACCGTTACCTTATACTTAAGTAGTGCTTGTTTTATCCTTGCTTCAGCTACTTCAAGAGAAGGGTAGCGCTTCTCCCTCACTTCTTTCTTAACATCCCTTTCTTTAGTATCTTCATTGATTAGCACTGTATACACCTTTCTAGAATGGTAAACTGTCGATTGCCTTATTAAATTCTTCTGTCTGGCGTATGCGCCTAGAATCATATATTTCTTCAAGAAGGGAAATCTGTTCAGGTTTAATAGCTTCATAACCCTTCTCTCTTATAATAGCCATATCTATATCCTGCCCTACTCCAGGTGCACTTTCTGCATTTTTCTTGGCTTCGTATGTAAAATATATAGCCATTTTGATATCGGTTGTTGATAGACATCCATTTGCAATCAAACTTGATACAGCATGCATAGCACCAATCCCAATAGCATGATATCCTATTGAATCGTAGCAATCCACTTCCACGGGGTGTCTGATGCCATATATGTGGGCTTCATCTGGGTCAACACCAGCAATTACAATATCCAGTCCATACTCATAGCTCGCAATTTGGTTGTCTATTGTTATAACTAAATCGGGAGGCATCGTCCGAACATGCATTTCATAAAAATCCTTTAATGCCCAACCTCTAGAGGCAAGGAAACGTTCCTCAATTTTCTTTAACCTTTGAGCAACATAACCCTTTCTGATTTCCTCTGTTATTACTGCTGTTTTTGGACGACTTAGACTGCTAATTCTCTCCCTTGCGTTCCTGCATAGGTCTGCATGTGCTAATGCATCCCCTGCCGTAAGAACAATGCATGAAGGGCAGATAATCTCAAGTTTGGGTATCCTGTGTTCAAACTCAACGGGGGGATAAGTAGCGGTTACCATTCGGTCGGATGCTACAACCACATCTTTTGCTTGATTACACAGTGTAGCAATACATACTGTCATATCCCCCTCCCCGCCTGCGTCGTGTGCCTTATCGTATACACATTGTATCACATTGTCAATCCCACTTGCCAATCCCTACTTTCGTACTACCTTATTATCAGAGATAAAAGGGGTGGGTTATATAAAAACATGGGGACGGGGTTAATAAATAACCTACCTCTTACACCTCTTCACAAACCGCCCCATTCTGGCCAGCGCTTCCTCGATGTCGGCCAGGGAGGTGGCGTAGCAGCAGCGGATATAGCCCTCCCCGCACTCCCCGAAGGCGGTGCCGGGGACGACGGCCACCTTTTCCTCCCTGATGAGCCTTTCGGCAAACTCCTCGGAGCTTAAGCCGGTGGCCTTTATCGAGGGGAAGGCGTAGAAGGCGCCCTTTGGCTCGAAGCAGGGCAGGCCAATCTTATGCAGCCCCTTGACCATGAAAAGCCGCCGCCGGTTATAGTCCTCCACCATCTCGTTGACGCTGTCGTCGCCCGATTTGAGCGCCTCGATGGCGGCCACCTGTCCCATGGTGGGGGCGCACATTATGGTGTACTGGTGTATCTTGAACATGGCGCCGATGACCTCCTTGCTGGCGGCGGCATAGCCGATACGCCAGCCGGTCATGGCGTAGGCCTTGGAGAAGCCGCCCAGCAGTATGGTGCTCTCCTTCATATGGGGTAGGGTGGCAAAGCAGGTATGCTCCATGCCGTAGACCAGGCTGGAGTAAATCTCGTCGGAGATTACTATCAGCTGGTGGTGGCGGGCGACCTCGGCTATCTTGGCCAGCTTGTCGCGGCTCATCACCGCGCCGGTGGGGTTGGCCGGGTAGCCGATGAGGATGGCCTTGGTTTTATCGGTAACCCTCTTCTCTATGTCGGCGGCGCCGAGCTCAAAGTTATTCTTTTCGCTGGTAGGCACCATCACCGGCCTGCCCCCGGCCAGCGCCACGCAGGAGTTGTAGGAGACGTAGCCGGGGTCGGCCATGATGACCTCGTCGCCCGGGTCGAGGATGGCCCTGGTGGACAGGTCCAGCCCCTCGCTGACGCCGATGGTGATGAGCAGCTCGGTGGCGGGGTCATATTCCAGGTTATATTTGTCCTTGAGGTGGCGGGAAAGCTCCTGGCGCAGTTCGGGCATGCCCAGGTTGGAGGTGTACATGGTGTAGCCCTTCTCCAGCGAGTAGATGGCCGCCTCGCGGATGTGCCAGGGAGTGGCGAAGTCGGGCTCGCCTACCCCCAGCGAGATGACCCCCTCCATGGAGGCGACCAGGTCGAAGAAGCGCCTTATCCCGGAGGGGTTAATCTGGCTTACCCGCTTTGAGGTCACACAACGCGTTTTTCTTGGCATATAAAGTCTCCTAGAGGATTACCGGCTGCCGCTTGGTTTCCTCGCCGCCGGCCAGGATTTCGCCGTCTTCCTTGTATCTTTTGAGCAGGAAGTGGGTGGTGGTGCCCTGCACCCCTTCGATGAGGGCCAGCTTCTGGGTGACGAATTCGGCCACCTCCTGCATGGTCTTGCCGGTGACCAGCACCAGCAGGTCGTAGGTCCCCGACAGCAGGTAGACCGAGCGGGCTTCGGGGAAGCGGTAGATGCGCTCGGCCAGGGCGTCAAAGCCGACGTCTCTCTGCGGGGCTACCCTGACTTCTATCAGGGCGCGCACCTGCTCGTCACCCGCCTTTTCCCAGTTGATTACGGTCTTATACTTGAGGATGGTGCCGTCCTTTTCCGCCTTCTTGATGAGCCTGGTGACCTCGGCGGGGGTGGTATCGGTCATGGTGGCTATCTTCTGGGGGGTGGTCCTGGCGTCGTTTTCCAGTATCTTTAGAATTTCCTTTACCTTTGTCATGGTTTTGCTCCTTACAAGCTCGGTTAGAGACCACTTGTCTTGGGACTCATTATAGCAGAGTTGGCAGAGTTTGTTATCTTTAGTCCTTACCCGGAAGTGCCTCTCTTGCGGTTCCCGCCACTCCTTCTCTATCTTTTCTACCTCGTATTCCACGCCTTCCCATATAAAGGACTTTGGCCTTTCGGCGTAGCTCTGGCCGGAATAGCAGCTGACTTTAAGGTTGTTCATCCCCACCCCGTTTTATTTTTCCCCTTACCTCCCATCCCCCCATCGTTTATCTTCCCATACCCTCCCGCCCAAAAGGCTGTGCCTCTTAAACTCTCTTCCCCCGCCCCCCTTGGATTCCTTATTAATGTCCCATGTCACGCAGGTAAGGCTCAAAGAAACCTAACTGCCCCTTGCATGGGATAAAGGATTCGTACGTCACGGGATTTGCCAATACAAAGCCATAGGGGCCGGTAAACCAAGGTGAGGTAGAGCTAGTCACACAGTCTACAATATTAACCTCACCGATGATACCCTCGCGGGGTAATTCACGACTGTGAAACGTAAGCTCTTCAATTGGTCCTATTCCTTTCTCTCTAAGCCAGGATAAAGCGTTATCATCAAAGCGCTTGCCAGTGTGAATGTAAATCCTTCCCCTGAAGTTAGTCGCCCAGGAGCGGTTTTCTATGTTCTTGTAACCCTCAGCTATCAGCCACGCCCAAGGCTGTCTTATGCTTAATGCCTTCATAGCATTCCCCTTACTAATATTAGATATCGGGCTTCTGCTTATGCCACTCGGTGGCCTGCTCGTAGGCGTAGGCGACTCTCAAAATAGCCTCCTCCCCGAAGGGCTTGCCGATTATCTGCATACCGATAGGCAGGTTACCATCGAAGCCGGCGGGGATGGAGATGCCGGGCACGCCGGCGATATTTATGGGCAGGGTGCAGACGTCGCTCAGGTACATCTGCACCGGGTCGTCGAGCTTTTCGCCCAGTTTAAAGGGGACGGTGGGGGAGGTGGGGGTTATCAGTGCGTCGTATTTGGCAAAGGCCTGGTCGAACTCGCGCCTTATCAGTGTGCGCACCTTCTGGGCTTTGAGGTAGTATGCGTCGTAGTAGCCGGCGGAGAGGGCGTAGGTGCCGAGCATGATGCGCCGCTTGACCTCCTCGCCGAAGCCGTACTGTCTGGTCTTCTCCATGGCCTCCCACATGCTGCCGGCCTCCTGATAGGAGAAGCCGTACTTGACCCCATCGTAGCGGGCCAGGTTGGCCGATGCCTCCGACGGGGCGATGATATAGTAGACGGCCAGGGCGTGGGGGGTGCTGGGGAGGGCTGCCTCCCGGTCAACTTCGGTGCCTAATTCTTCCAGTTTTTTGATGGCCTCTTCCAGGGCTTCCTCGACCTCGGCCTGCATCCCCTTGACGAAGTACTCTTTTGGCACGCCTAGCTTAAGCCCTTTGAGGTCGTTGCTTAAGGCTTTGGTGTAGTCGGGGACGGGCTGGGGCACCGAGGTCGAGTCCCTGTTGTCGAAGCCGGCGATGGCGTTCATAACCAGGGCGCAGTCGGTGACGTCTTTGGTCAGCGGCCCAATCTGGTCCAGTGAGCTGGCGAAGGCGACCAGCCCGTAGCGGCTGACCCTGCCATAGGTGGGCTTAAGGCCGACCACGCTGCAGAAGCCGGCGGGCTGTCTGATGCTGCCGCCGGTGTCCGAGCCCAGGGCGTAGATGCCCTCGTCGGTGGCTACCGCTACCGCCGAGCCGCCGCTGGAGCCGCCGGGGACTCTGTCCAGGTCCCAGGGGTTGTGGGTGGCAAAGAAGGCGGAGTGCTCGGTGGAGGAGCCCATGGCGAACTCGTCCATGTTAGCCTTGCCGATGGTCACCGCTCCCAGCGAGTTCAGTTTCTCGACCACGGTGGCATCGTAGGGGGGGATAAAGTTCTCCAGCATCCTTGACGAGCAGGTGGTGCGTATCCCCCTGGTGCAGAGGACGTCCTTTATTACCACCGGCACGCCGGTGAGGGGCTTTATATCGCCCCTGGCGATACGCTTGTCGGCTTCCTCGGCCTGCTTTATTGCCGCCTCCACGGTCAGTGTCACCAGGGCTTTGACCTTAGGTTCTACCTCCTCTACTCGCTCCAGGCAGGCTCTGGTCAACTCCACTGAGGAAAGTTTTTTGTTTTTAAGCAGTTCGTGCGCCTCGTGTATGGTCAGCCGGTGCGCAGTCATTCCAGCACCGCCTTCACCCGGAAGTATTCGCCCTCTTTTTTAGGGGCGTTGGCCAGAATCTGCTCCGGCGGCAGTGAGCCGGCCACCTGGTCGTCCTTGGTCACGTTCTGGAGGGGGTTGGGCTGGGCGGTGGGGGGGACATCGGTGGTGTCCACCTGCTGCAGTATCTCGAAGTTGGCCAGTATGTCGGACAGCTGCTCGCTGAGCCTTTCGACGTCCTCATCGGTCACACCAACCCGGGCCAGTTTAGCAATGTGCAGTACCTCTTCACGGCTTAGCTTCATAATGGGCTAATTATAGCACTCATATCTGAAGACAGGCAATAAAAAGGCACGGCCACTGCAAGATAAAGCAGTTCCAGTGCCCCGATTGCATCGGCTATATTTTGGGCATCATAAATTATGAGCCGATTTTACAATCGACTATCAAGTTTGATAAGTAAATTAGTCTGCTGCTGCCTGACCGGGCTACTTGGGTGGGCCGGGGAACATCTTCTCCGCCGCCTTCATACTCTCGATATAGGCCTTCATTGCTGTATTGTAATCAGCCAGCGCGTGGATATCGTGGTTCATGAACGAATTAAGAGGCATCGTGCTGATGACCTGAATCAAGTTTTCGGCGGATTCATGCTGACAGATAACCGCATAACGGTTGCAGCCCGCCAATTCGTAAATTTCCAGAATCACTCCCTCCTTCTTTTTCTGATTCGCCCAGGCAAGGCTTGCTTCCGTGAGCGGTCTCATTACAGATGGCGGAAGTGTAAATGCCACGTCCTTCAGGCTAGTTATGAATAGGAATTTCATCTTTCTCCTCCTTTGGTTCTGAATAATGGCTAATCCGGGTGTTTTTTAGATTGGCATCACCTCCTTGCCGCTGTTGTGGTCAGATAAGCAAAAAGGGCACCGGCCACCGCATTTAATTAGCGGTTCCAGTGCCCTTGATTCATCCTGTAAACCTCCAAACCGAGGCTATTGGAGGTCTGTACTTATGAGGTCGTTGGTTGTTCCTGCGCGGTTAATGTAATACCGTTTTTACGTTTTGTCAACCCCCTGGACAAAAGGCAAATTCAGTGTCCCCTTACCTCCCATCCCCATCGTCTATCTTCCCATACCCGCCCGCCCAAAAGGTTTTACCTTTTAAGGAATCTCTAACCCCACCCCATGGGAGTCAATAAAAAAGAGAGGCTATGCCTCTCTAAAGCTCTCCTGAATTAAACAATCTGCCCTTTCGTCCAAAGAGGTAACAACATACTATATTCACCAAGGTCAATAGCTCCAGCTAAATTTCCTTCTGTTTTATCTTCACACCGGTGGGCAGACCCCAGCCTCTCTTTTCCTGGCTCCCAACTTAGCGGTTAGATACGGGTTCA
>Ga0315548_1001934_pt1 | contig 16623 bp, 10 predicted proteins | sample SalMarSW160110MG_2_FD_202540 | JGI IMG/M metagenome (GOLD analysis project Ga0315548, IMG submission 202540) | Salt marsh sediment microbial communities from the Plum Island Ecosystem LTER, Massachusetts, United States - Salt Marsh Sediment SW1601-110 ...
GAATACTTGTTCATGCAGGGTGCATCGTCGGATTTGACAGCGATGATATTTCCATCTTTCGCCAGCAGTTGGACTTTTTCAATCAGACGGGTATCCCTAACATCCAGGTTATGCCGCTTCAGGCTGCTGACGGCTCACCACTTAAGGAACGAATGATAAAGGAAGGCAGGTATATTGACTGGGAACAGGCTGCCAGAGCCAATCCTGATAAAGTAAATTCTTTGAATACATTTACTATAGTCCCGAAACAGATGACACACGCACAATTTTATGACGGCCTGTGCTGGCTATTCAGGAATCTCTATTTACCTGAGAACTTTATTTACAGGTTTAAAACATTTTTCGATAATTTTGAGCAATCTCAAAAGAAAAGCAGGCTGCGGATATCACGAATGCCTGTAAACTTACAAAGTATATCTATGACTACAGGCTTTTTAAAGTTCTTATTAATAAGAGCCACAGGGCAGGAAAGAAAAATCTTCAGGGAATTGTACAATTGTATAAGACAATCTTCACATCCTCACAAGCTGTATTTTTTGGCAAATGCGTTCCTGAGCCTTTTGAATACCAGAAATATTCTCCGAAAATCATTTCCCTCAATCGAATCGGTGGAATACCCAAACTGACTTTATTCTGTCTTTTATTCCCTAGTGAGAACCATTATTTCGTCTTCCTCATAAGTGCCGTTTCCATTATCATCCGCTTTAATGGTCAAAGTATTGCCACTGACAATAAACTTTACTTCCTGTGTTGTTGTTCCCGGACCATATTCATCAAGATATAATCCGTACTCGTTGGGATTATCATTGGCATTATACCAGGTAATCTCATCATCAATAAAGGTCATTGTCTGCATATTAAGATTCCTTACGCCAATCTCCGCAAAAGTTATAGTGGCATCTTCACCGCTTACGGTGAGGGTACCCTTAAATCCCATAAAATCTTCCCAATCTGGTATATAACCTGTAACCTTTATCTTTGAGATCATTTCCCATGAACCGACTTGCAGGGTCATTACCATTTTGTTTTCAAGCAGGACTAATGGAACCAATGATAAGGTGTCGGCTTCTGTCCTGACCCAGGTGCCAACATAAGCAGGAGATTTATTCTCCTCTTTTTCGCAAGATAACACTGCTACAATAAGCAGTACTGGCAAAAGATGTTGTAGTTTCATGATTTAAGATTAATTATGTGATTAATAGTTGGTTATTTAAAAATACGAAAAATAATTCTAATTATCTTAATGCTTAACGATTAACTTTACAAAAACTCAGATTAAATAATAAAAGAGGCTGCATCTAATTGATAGCAGCCTCTTTTAAATTAACCTCAAATTTTACTCTAAAACCAACTTATTTGTCTGCGTATATTAATTCCGCAACAATTTATTATAATCCAATCGCGGTAGTATAAAAGTACTAAAATAGCCAGAATTAAGGCCTACCAAATGTTACCAATATGTCACCAGATTGTTAACTTTAATTCAATTGTTTTAATACAAAATAATTAAATTGCAGTATAATTAATCATATTCATCCTATCGGTATATGAAGGGCAGGACTGTCATAATAATCCTAATTATTTTCTGCAACTGCCTGGTGCAATCTTATCCAGCGCCTTATTCCGATCCGGAAAATATCCAGTTCTCAAAATTAACCCAGAGTAACGGACTGCCGCATAACAACATAGAGTGTATTTATAAAGACTGTGACGGACTGGTATGGTTCGGCACCCGAAACGGACTTTGCAGTTTTGACGGTTATGACATTAAAGTATACTGGTCAGGAAATGATCCGGCTTCTATATCAGGAGACCGCATACTGTCCATTGCAGAAGACAAATCAGGTAACCTGTGGATTGGAACATATTCTGAAGGGTTAAATAAATTTAATAAGAGGACAGAGAAGTTTACACGTTATAATCATATAAATGCCGTTAATGAGCGGATAAACCGGATAAGTGCATTTAGTGACAGTACCATATGGATTTGCACAAATAAGGGCCTTGCAATGTATATTCCTGAAACTGACAGCTTCAGGGTTTACCGGTCACGGCCAAATGACGGGTTTGCTTTAAATTCAGATTACGTATATGATATTATTGAAACAAGCTGTGGCGAAGTGTATGTTGCCACTGAATCAGATAAAATACAGCGGTTTGACAGGGACAGGGAACGTTTTTTCAATATCTCTTACAGGCGGGTAAAAGAATTAACAAGCAACTACAGGAAAAGAATAGTAGAGGATGCTAATGGTGTTCTGTGGATTTCAGCTAACGTCCACGGTCTATGTTCATATGATCCGGCATCGGGAAAATCTGAAATTTACCTCCAGGGAGAAGGCCAGCTGACTACTAATGTTCTTAACGGAGATATGGCTGCGGACAGGGAAGGCAATATCTGGATTTGCACTGACGGAGGGGGAATTAATATTCTTGATCCGCAGACAAAGCAATTCCGGTACATAAAGAAAGATGAAGACAGGGAAAACAGCCTGTCCACCGACCATATCTACTGCATCTACTTTGATGAGCAAAATACGGTCTGGATAGGCACTTTTGGCGAAGGTGTCAATTATTATAATCCTGACAGGTATAAATTCAGAACGTATTTTATTACACCGGGAGACCTGGATGTTTTAAAAGGAAAATCTGTACTAGGTGTTTACCAGGACAGCAAAAATCGTTTGTGGGCAGGAACTGACGGGTACGGACTTTACAGGTTTGATCCGGACGGAAGCCATTGCCGGTACAACCATGATCCTGGTAATTCAAATTCGCTGACAACAGATGTAATCACAAGCCTGAATGAAGACGGTGATGGAAATATACTTATTGGCACATATTCGGGCGGATTGCATCTGTTTAATCCCGAAAAAAACACCTTTATCCGCTTCAATAATCCTTCTCCGGGAAGAAGTCCCACCTCAATAAATATATGGCAGATTGTGCCGGACAGCAGAGGCCGTATATGGCTCGGACTGTTGGGCGAGGCTGTCGATCTCTATGACAGTCACAAAAAAACGTTTACAAACTTTGGTCCTAATTCGTCACTTCCCGACAAAATTGACTTTGAGAATGTAATGAGCATTATGGAGGATAGAGACGGGGATATATGGTTTGGCACCGAAGGGGAAGGTATATATATACTGGACAATGAAACGGACCGGCTGATGAGGATCGCTGCAGATTCTTCGGATGTTATAGCGACAAAAGGTATTATCAGATGCATGGACCAGGACAGGTGGGGATACATCTGGATAGGCAGTGAAGGGCAGGGGCTGTTCAGGTTTGACAAAAAGAATTACAGGTTTGTAAAATACTCTGCAAAAGAAGAGCTGCCCAATAATATTGTGCAGAGCATTATTGAAGACAGCCAGGGAAAGCTGTGGATAGGAACTTCCGGCGGATTATGCATTTTGAATCCTGAAACTGGAAAAATCAGAACCTTTATCAGGGAGGACGGACTGAGCAGCAACGAATTTAACCAGAATTCACTGATCCGGTTAAGCGACGGCCGCTTTGCCATTGGGTCAACAAAAGGTCTTGATATTTTTTCTCCACAGGATATAAAGCTGAACCAGAACCTGCCAGCAATAGTTTTCAGCAAACTCGAAATTCTTAACAAGGATGTCGGGGCAGGTACTGAGATAAACAAGCGGGTTATCCTTCAGGAAAATATAAATTATACCAAAGCACTGGTACTTACTAACAGGGAAAAGGCTTTTGCCCTCGAATTTGTTGCACTAAACTATATTCTGCCCGAAAAATGCCGGTACAAATATATGCTCCAGGATTTCGATAACGACTGGATAGAAACGGGACCGGATTATCGCAGGGCCAGCTATTCAAATCTTGAGCCGGGTGAATATATTTTCCGTGTAATAGCTTCAAATAATGATGGCAAATGGGGAAACAATGAACGGAGACTGGTTATACGTGTCAGGCCTTCTTTTTATAATACATGGCTGTTCAGGATAATAATGATAATAGTTCTGCTTGCAATAGTATATTTCATTTACCGTTACAGGCTGAACCTTCATAAGAACCGGTTCCTAAAAACACAGGCAGAGCAGGAGAAAAGGATTATCCAGCTTGAGAAAGACAAGCTGGAAATGGAATTGCAAAAACTGACATTTCATATGATTAACCGCAACCGTGTCCTTATAGAGCAGAAGAACCGTTTAATGGGACTTTCGGTTAAAGCTAAGGAGTCCGTCAGGGAAAGTCTTGAGGATGTCATCAGTATTATTGACGAATACCTTAATGATGATAAGGATTGGGCCTATATTGAGCCACAGCTGGATAAGGTTTATAACAACTTTGTGAGCAGGCTCAAAGAAAAACACAGGGATCTGAGCCTGTCAGAGATAAAGATTGCAGCATATGTGCGTATGAACCTTGGCACCAAGGAAATATCCGAGTTCATGCATAAAACACCCCGCGCCATTGAAAATGACCGTTACAGGCTTCGTAAGAAAATCGGTCTTGACTCCAATGACTCACTCAAGCAATACCTTATGAACCTGTAACCAATTTCAGGTTGAGTGTTTTTGAGAGGTAACCCCTAGAGTACCTGTAATATTTGAGTGGGTAACGATTGCATATTCATAGTAATCATTATTTTAACTTGCATTTAATAACCCAATTAAAACTTTAATGCTATGAAAAAAATTTACTTTCCGGCAATAGCCTTTCTTTTTGTTATTTCAATTTGCACTTACGGGCAAAACGTAATAACCGGTGGCGATATGGAGGATTACGAGGAATGGGAAGTTTCATTGCTCAATACCGACGGTGATAATACCGTGGAATATGAGTTTGGTTACACCGATATTATACCTGTTGAAGGTGACGGCGGTTGTCTGTATGTCAGCGGAACCAATACAGGAGCAACCGGGGGAAATCTTACCAATATCATGTTTTACCAGATACTTAACCTGCAGCGCGGGGTAACCTATATTTTTGATGGTGCCTACAAAGACCTGCGCACGAATAATTACTGGACTGAGGTATGGGTTGGAGGAAATGAACCGCAGGAAGGCTCCGATTATGATGCTGCTGCGGGGGCGGTTCGGATTAGTGGATTCAAAAGTCATAACTGGGAAGCAACATGTCTTACCGATACGTTCGACGGTACTTTCCTGAATGATGCGTGTATGGCCGATGCTACAAACCAGGTATTCTTTGAAGGAGAAGGTGATACCATGGTTTACTTCGGATTCAGATCAGGAATATGGGATGATACAGGATCGGAATACACCTTCGAAGTATTTATAGATAACATAAGCCTGACAGCTCAAGGAGGGTCTGTAATCGGAGATATGAACACCGATAAATTTGTGATTGCACCCAGTCCGTTTAACGACCATTTTACCATCTCGTCAGCCGGGCAGATTAAGGAGGTACTGGTATTTAATGTTGTCGGACAGCCCGTATATCACCGGTCCGATTTGCAGTCTTCCCATATTGTCGTTAATCTTTCTGATGCGGAATCGGGAATTTACTTTATCAGTTTAACTGACCGCAGCGGCAACACATTTATCAGGAAAACCATCAAGTTATAAGTGATTGTAAATATGAGCAAATTTAATCTGCAAGTATTGAAATATGTGCTGGCATTTTTAATTGTCTTTATAATTGGAAATGCTTGCACGCAAACTCCCGGGACGGCTGAAGATAAAACTGCAGGTAGAACCGGTGTTGAGCTAAAATTGATTTCAGCGCGGCAATTTATTACTGCAAAGGGCACAGATATGGCTCTCACTGAAACCGAACCTGTTTTGTTTGAAGATTTTATACAGGTTGATGAGCATGAAGCCACCCTGATGCTTGATGCCGGAAAAACATTTCAGACTATAGAGGGTTTTGGCGGGGCTCTGACCGATGCTTCTGCTGAGACCTTCTATAAATTACCTGTTAAAGCACAGGAAGAGATACTGGATGCCTATTTCGACAAGCAAAAAGGAATTGGTTACAGCCTGTGCCGCACCCAAATCAACAGTTGTGATTTTTCCAGCGAGAGCTATGCCTACTCAGAAGTTGAAGGAGACACTGAGCTTGAGCATTTTTCCATTGATCATGATAAGAAGTATCGCATACCTTTCACAAAAGCAGCTATATCGAAATCCGGCAACGGATTGAAGTTCTTCGCATCACCCTGGAGTCCGCCAGCATGGATGAAAACCAATAACCACATGCTGCAGGGCGGTAAATTAAAACCAGAATACCGCCAGGCATGGGCTGACTATTATGTAAAATTTATAAGGGCTTATGAAGAAATTGGCATTCCCATCTGGGGGCTTACAGTGCAGAATGAACCTATGGCTGTCCAGACATGGGAATCCTGCATATATACGGCCGAAGAAGAACGTGACTTTGTAAGGGATTATCTTGGTCCGACCATTGAGAAGGCAGGATTGAAAGATAAAAAGATTATCATATGGGACCACAACCGGGGTATAATGTACCAGAGAGCCAGCGTAGTATATAATGATCCGGAAGCTTCGAAATATGTGTGGGGGACGGGGTTCCACTGGTATACAGGCGATCATTTCGACAATGTAAAGCTTGTCCAGGAAGCATTTCCTGAAAAGAAGACACTGTTTACCGAGGGTTGTGTTTTTCCTTTCGATTATTCAAAAATAGATGAATGGCACTGGGGTGAGCGATACGGAGAATCCATCATTCACGATCTTAACAATTCATGTGTAGGGTGGGTTGACTGGAACGTGCTGCTTGACGAGACAGGCGGTCCGAATCACGTTGCCAACTTCTGCTTTGCGCCCCTGATAGGTAATACCCAGACGGGAGAGCTTCTTTACATGAACTCCTACTATTACATGGGACATTTTTCAAAGTTTATTTATCCCGGGGCACGGCGCATTATATGTTCATCCAATAATGATGATCTGCTGGCCACGGCCATGCTTAATCCTGATGGTACTATAGCCCTCGTGGTGATGAATCCTACAGATGAAGCAATTAACATCAGGACGTGGATAAACAACCGCGGATTCGCGGCAACAAGCCTGGCACATTCAATTGCTACTTTTATATTTGAGTGATTAGTTCTATTGTAAACAAAAAACCGGGTCAACTAGGTGCCCGGTTTTTTTATTTTATAGCTTGCTTTCTATTTAATGATACGGGTTGAATAAATCCTGTTATCGCCCACCAGTACAAGGAAGTAAAATCCTCTGGCCAAAGCACCCAGGTCAAATTCAACAGCTTCTGCCAACCGGATTTTTCCACCGCCTGAAGCAGATCCACCCGCTTCATCATCTGCTGTACCTTTTGCTCTCAGCTCGTCTGATAAAACAACCTGTCCCGCCGCATTTAATACTCTTAACTTGTATGTCTTGCCAGTCTCCGGCAGCATAACATTAAGTATATTTGTAACAGGATTCGGATATACGGTAAGTTTGCGGGCTGACAGTGTATTGCCGGCCGAACTGATGTTAATTACCTTAACCGCAACGTTATCTGAAGCAACATCAAAACCGTCCGAAACCCTGAGCCTGAAGTTATAGTTACCCGGGCTCAGGTTCCTTACAACAACGGTATCGTCATTCTGGGACGAGAAATCGCAGTCAGGTCCGCTCACCTTTGTCCATTTGTACTGCAACGTATCCCCATCGGCATCATTCCCTGTTCCGGCCAGGACTGCGGTGTCAACAGGGAAAATGATTTCCTGGTCCTCACCTGCAGAACAGGTTGGCGCAATATTGTCGCGGGTTGATATCCTCAGCCAGTTGATATTAAAGTTGCCCGAGTTGGCATAAAGCTTCATTTTGGCTTTTCCCTTGTTCATGGGTATTTGTATGCTGAAAGTCTTCCAGTTCTGCCAGCCACCTGTTGAAGTGATATTGACAGTGCCAAGTGATACTTCATCAACAATGACATCAAGGCTGGTTATGGCGGTAGCTGCTATCCTCAGATAGAAGTAATAACTGCCGGTATCCGCTACATCAATATTATACCGGAGCCAGTCATCCGCATCTATCCACCCCACATTGGCAAGACCGTCAAAGTCAGAAGTACCCTCCAGTGAGATCCCTGACATAGCAGAATAACTTTCCGCTTCAATGCGTGCAGGAACAGGATAATATACACTGGTATCATGTACGGGATTATAACTAACATACAGCTGGCCAAGTTCTGTAAGCACGCCGGGCTCACTCTCGAATATATCTAAATGAGGGGTATTGGGGCCCGATCGTCCGATAAACCATGAATAACGGTATATCATCGTATCATTATCAAGGTAATCCAGTGCACCAATCATCAGGCTCTTTTGCATATCAAGTGTTATGGTTGGTTGATCCCAGCATGCGAACTCGGTAAGCCATATTTTTTTGCCATATTTTTTAAATTCTTCCAGGTAGTCAATTAAGGGTCCCGAGTAACACATATAGTTGTGTACTGCTATATAGTCAACTTTGCAATCCTGGCAGGCAACAAAAAACGAATCGAGGTATTCATAGGGATTGGTGAACGTAACGCCTCCTTCACTAACGCAATTTCCGCACCAGTTAACGGCGGGGCCCACCAGTTCGAGCCCGTAATCATCAGCTATGGCTTCAAGCTTAGTCCATTCGGCAGCAGCCTGGGATGGTGTCATATCAGCCTGTTCAACAAAGTTCGGCTCATTAAACCCGAGAAGGAACTTTGCATTGGGATGGCTGGCATAGAAGTTTCTCAGGTTTGTTTCGTTAAACTGCCCGTTCCATGCCATGGGCACAAAATCCATATCGTAACTTTCGAATATATCTGCAATACCCGGTTCCGGAGTAACAGCCCAGTTGTACCACCAGGAAATGGTACCTGATATGGCCTGGAAATCTTCTTCACTGTGATATCCGTAGGCGATGCCCCTCTTAGGATTCTTCGGCTGTCCTGAAGCAAAAACCCCCAGGCTTAGTGCAGCCAATAGCAAGATTGTTTTTTTCATGAGCGTGTAAACATTTATGTAAACTTAGGAAATTACATGGATTCGTGCAAGATGGTTTCAATAAAGAAACCTTTTACGGCAAAGTAATTCAGCTTGGCAATTTCATTTAATTAATATTTGCAGAAGTACAGCATTTGGCTATCTTACCATAACGATTATCCTTAATCAAATTTAAATTCATTTTTAATTTGTTCCAAATAATTTTTCAAACCTTGAAATATTCAATTTCACACCGGAATCAGGAAGAGTTGCCGCACTAATCCTAATGTTTGCAAGGTTTCCGCAAGGTATTCCCCAAGATGTCGGACTTGCGGACATAAAATAAAAGCTGCCGTATAAAAAATAGACAGCTTCTATATTGAAAACCAATAACTTAGTTTTATCAGAAAAATATTATTTGCGTGTACATTTTTTAAGCTTCCCATTGCATCGTTTACCGAATAATATCCGGGTTGAGTAAAATTTGTCCTGTCCTGAGACCAGACTAAGTACAGTTGAGACCCGGGACGATATTCCCATCTGAATACAAGATTTGAACGGAATTGGGAAAAGTTAAAATCAGGATTTTCAAAAGTATAATCAATTTGTGAATAGTCAGTTTCAGAAATTTCGTAGTTATTTTCATTCGGAATCGGGCTAATAGTTGTAAATCTGCTATTATATGAAGCAGCCCTTGGCTGTGTGGCCACCTTAAATTCAGAATATTTTCCTGTGGAAGCAAACGGACTCCCATAATATTGAATTGAAAACTCCGGTGTTATATAATAATCAATCCTGAAGGTTATGCCCAATGTATGTTGATCGATTTTTCCAAGTATATACCTGTTTTCACCATTAACAGATTTGGTGTCGACATATTGTAAGTTATCCAGGTTATGTGAATAATTGACACTTATTGATATCTTAAGTGTGTTTACAGGCATTAGGGAAAGTCCGGGTTCTACCGAATAGTACCTGCTGCTTTGATTTTCAGATGCTATTATATTTGAAGCAAGATCGAATAACATTTTTTTTGAGGGATCTGTTCTCACGTAACAATAATTGGACCATATTGCCGGGATCAGCAATGCATAGCCTCCACGTAAAATACGTGTATCCAGGGCTTGCGATGTATAATCAACGGAGGTGTTGATTGACCAATTGTTCATGAATTCAAGATATATATTTAAACTGCCACCGGAAGACAAGTGATGCATTCCAAAATCCCAGTTATTGGTCTGGTTTATGCCTATATTATAAGTTCTGAAAATGAAAACGGGTTGGTTAATAAAATAGTAAATCGATGACTCTTGTTTAAAAATATCTGCCGTTTGCATATACCCGATGTCGTTAAAATCGAGGCCGGGTGAACGCCAGTTGAATTCTGTTGAATACCGCCATAGTCCCTTGCTTCCTTTTCCTATTTTAACACTTCCGCCATAACCCGAGAGTTGCGTTCGTGTGCTGTCATAGTGAATATAATCAACACCAGGTCGCTGGTAATACCGGGCCGATGATTTTTGGAGCTCGCTGATTGCATCGGCATGTCCTTTGATGTCACTGCCCACTAATTTGACATCAATATAAAATTCCTTATCATGCCATTGGTGAAGTAAATCGAGGCCACCTGTATAAGCTTCACGGTTCATGAAATTGAGTTGCGAGGCAGAAAAAAATCGGTTGGTCGATGTGAGCAAACCTCCCAACATGGTGTTTCCCTGTTTAAAATCCCGCTGCATACGGACTATAGCATAACTGGTTAAAGGATCAACGCTTAAATTCCTTTTGCTGCCTGCTGAATCTATCTTTGCATATTCATTAGCTGTAATACTTTGTAAAACTCCTATTGAAAGTCCGTTTGATGTTTTCCCGCTTACTTTTACAGCACTGAGAATGGCTGTCTTGTCAGGATAATCAATATATTCATTTTCCTGTAAATCGGGTATGTAGATGGGACTATGGCCAATCCGGCGACTATAGAAAAGGTTGACATTGTCAAAATCAAAACTGAAAATATTTTTTCCTTCCAGGAAAAGAGGCCGTTTTTCTTCATAAAAAGTTTCAAATGCAGTGAGGTTCATCACTGACGGGTCGGATTCAACCTGCCCAAAATCGGGATTTACAGCAAGGTCAGCCGTGAAATTACTGGACAGACCTATCTTTGCGTCAACCCCCGCATTTCCCAGCCATGTCCTGCCTTTTTTTGTAAAAGGATTTTCCGGTTCTTCCTTAAAAGTGTTTAGTTTTCCAAGTGCGTAGGGCATAATTTCGATTCGTCGGGATTTCGGCAATCCCTTAATTCCGTGTAATTCGCCAAAAAGGTATAGCATACCCGGCCCTGTGGAAGATTGGTGTTCCCAGTCGCTTTCTTCCTGTAACCGTTCAATCCATCGCCAAAAGTGCATGCCCCATACCTGATCATAATCGTTGCTATATCTCAACTGACTTAATGGAATTTCAAATTCCGCTACCCACGCAGAATCTTCCATTCCGACTTTAGCTGTCCATACGGCATCCCAGTTGCGATCTGCTCTAACGGGATTGGTCAAGACAAGATCAATCTTTTGGCCGAAAGCTGTAACATTAAATTCAAAACCTGTGCGGTGATCATGATAACTGTCAAAGTTTATCCCGACCATATCACCTGCAAATTTATCCCTGCGTCCTGCCTTTCTTGATATCAATTCCGGCTGGTAATCAACAGCACGTACAGCAATATAAATATTCCTGTCGTCATAGAGAACTTTCAGATAGGTGGGAAAAGTTGGTTTTGCTCCTTCTTTTGGTACCCATTGTGTAAAGTCACCTGACCATTCACCTGTTTCCCAGCATGGATCGTTTAAGACGCCGTCAATAACCGGTTTTTCTGTCGTCAAACGAATTGTATTATATACTCTTAAGGGTCTTTTAGAAACATCATTTATTGTATCATCCTTAATTACCGGGTAAGAAGAATACGCATAATAACTCAGTAATACCAGCAGAAATAATAAAATAATGAATTTTATGTTTATAATTTTATTTCTTATAATAACCTTCTTATTTATCCTGAACATTTAATATTTAGTGTGATTTCACTTTGGCCGAAACTAAAATTTAAACTTCAATTATACAATAATTTTCTAATAATATAAAAGATGACAAAGACTGCCGGATTAAAAAGCGAGGCGGTAAGTGATTTTATCCGGGACAATAATGGTTTAATTTGGGTTATCACTTATAATGCGTTATGCGGGTAAGATGGTATTAAATTTTGTTATATGAAATACCACGCCAAAGCTTTATAGAGAATTTTTAATTACTACAATACCAAAAGGGTCCAAAGCCCCCCTGCTGCATCGATTACACCAAACGCGATGAGCATAGGTTGAGCTTTCTTGGTAACAACAAGCAAAACGAAACTTATAAGTATTGCAAATCTTCCAGCAACGGTAGCCCAAAAGAAAGGTGTTAATTCATTCCGGGCAGCGATGATGTAATAAAAGCCTAGTAATGCGATAACAATACCCAATACTCTTATCCAGGATTCATTTGTTTTAGGAAATTTAAATACCGGTAAAACTGTATTTGGAACAAATATGAAACCAGCTCCTACAAGAGCTATATAGATACCAAATACTAAAACACTAATAGCTGATGGACTCATAACTACCTCCTTTTTTTATTAAAAGACTAAAGCGTGGCTTTTCATATAATCATACTAATATAATCAATTATATATCTATTGTAGTGATATTATTTTTCAGTGTAACCAATTGAATTAAACTGAAAACCTGCTGGCCTAAATAGTCGGCTTACATCGTCTTCAAAAACCTGGCGCTTTCCATGAAGGTATCCGGAGCCATTTCTACGAAGAAGTTTTTCACTCCGCCAATTTTTGCTGCTACAAAGAAGTCAGCCCAATCAACAATTCCTTGTCCGATGGGTACTTCCTCTTTTTCATTGGACCAGTCCGATAAATGGGCTGAAATAAACCTGCCGGGATACTTTCTGAAATAATCAGCCGCCTGATAGCCGATGTTCACCACAGCCACCTGGAACTGCATTTTAACTATATCAGGATCAAGCTGATCGAGCAATGCATCGTAAATGAGCTCATCACCACGCTTTTCAAACTCCATGTGGTGGTTATGAAATCCGGTTTGAATACCGGCAGTTTTGATTTTCAGTCCTATTTCGTTCAACTCATCACAAGCACGGCGGTAATCATCTATGGAGGCATCTTTGGGTAGCCAAAAACTGGATGCAATCATTTGGGTAATCCCCATTTCGAGCGACCATTCAATGCGGTTCTCCAGGTGATCACGCAATTCGCTCATGTTGTAATGTGAGCTTTCACACTTTAAGCCGGCATCTTTTATGATTTTGCTCAGCTCTGCTCCACTCATGTAGTTGAATTTTTCGAACGGTGTGCCGGTGTAACCAAGTGGGGAGCAGAACTCCACCTCCTTGTAGCCCATGTCAGCCATCATTTTCAATGTTCCGGACAGGTCTTCGCCCAATTGCTCACGTAGTGTCCACGTTTGAAATCCAAACGATAAAGGATCTTTTTTTGTAGGGACTGAAAGTCCGAAAGGAAACCGGCTGATTAAAGCGGCCGAGCCTAATGCAGCTCCTGTTGTTTTTATGAAATTTCGTCTTGTTGTCATGATATATTATTTTTTTTCGTTTTATTTTACTTTCTATCTTACTGTATTTGTATATTACTTTATTTGTATCTATTTTACATATCTTCGAGTTTCCAGCCTTTGCGGTAGTTACGGTCAAGGTAGCTGTTGGCTTTCTCGTCGTTGATCACCTTCATTCGGTCGGCATCATAGATTAATGTTTTATTAGCACGTAGCGCAGCGGCATACAGGTTTACCGCTTCAGTAATTGGCCATGCCTGACGGAAACTTCCGGCAATTTGTTCGTTCTTCTTCACACCTTCGATAAAACGTTTTACGCCAGGTGTTTTTACAGCACCCGATGCTGCAGAAACTTCCCTGGTCTCCTTCACCTCACCCGACAGCAGATAAGGATCTTCCACCTTAAATCCGGAAGTCATGATGATGCCCTTGTCTCCTCTGAACATCATACCCTCTGACGGAAACTCGATTCCTTTGTCGTAGAATTCCTGTGGAACCGGAGGGCGCATTCCGCCATCGTACCATACCAAATCAACCGCCGGCCGATCTTTTATGGCCGGATACTTAAAGCGCACCGAACAGGCAAACGGGAAGGAATAGTCGTTGTAAACTTTGAAAGCCGAACCATCCTCTTTGATTCCATAAACGTGACTCAGACAAGGTTCTATTACTGTTGGTTTCTCCAGTTTCAATGCTTCAAAAACGGTCCATAAACTGTAGTGCCCCATATCGGCCATGGAGCCACCGCCAAAGTCATACCAGCCCCTGAAAACCATATTGGTGTAATGGGGATGGTAAGAACGCCCGGCTTCAGGACCTAACCATAGGTTCCAGTCAAATCCTTCGGGAATTTCAGGAGTATCGGTCGGAATGGTGGCGTATTGAGGCCAAACCGGACGGAACGACCAGTTGTGTATCTCTTTCAATTCACCAATGGCACCGCCGTTGATCCAGGCTATGATCTGATCCATCGATCCGTTGGAGTCCCAGGGCATCAGGTGGGTAACCGCATCCGATTGATGCGCCATGTCGATCACTTTCTTTCCCTCAATCAAGCGGTTGGCAAGGGGCTTATGCATGGTTACTGCAATGTTGCGCTTTAATGCTGCTGCCGATATTATACCGTGCATATGGTCGGTGGTCATTATTTGTACGGCATCGATGCCCTTTTCTTTGGCAAAGAGTTCACGGAAATCGGTGTATGCGTTGCATCCTTTGAATTTCGGCTCTGAACGGGCATGCGCGTAATAGGCCTCAACAATCTCCTTACCATTATTCAAACCACCCGGAATGGTGTTGTTACCACCAGTATCCCAGTTGGGATCCCCGATTAGTTTACGCATTTGATCGCGCAGGGAGGTTGGGTCCCAGTCGTAATAACCAAGTGCTTTTCGTTGAGGGTCACATACGGCTGTTACTTGTACCTCAGGAATCTCGAGTAAAGCCTGCAACTGGCGTAAACCCTGCGTTCCCAAACCAATGCAGGCCACATTGATTTTATCACTTGGTGCAATATGGGCCGGCCTGCCCAGAACGTGCGCCGGAATAATAGTTACACCAACGGCAGCAGTCGTCAATCCACCAATAAACTTGCGGCGATCGATTTTGTTTTCCGTTTTTTTGGAATCAGCGGAAATTGGTTTTGTATTCTTCATTATAGCCAGGTATTTGATAAGTATTTTTATTGATTTAAAAGTTACTATTTAATTTTATGTTAGCAAATTATCTGGTTGCTTTTTCAGTCCATTTGCAAATACAGATTATATCTTAACTTCTATAATACACACAAATCCACCATACGGAAGCATATTTACTTCGATCTCATTATTTTCAAGAATAATGCTTTTGCTTTCCAAACTACAGCTGCTATGTCCGTCATTAATAATTAATATTTCTGCTTCATATGGTACAATCCTTGATAAATTAAGTTTAATTTTTTTTTCAATATCCTCACCGTTAATACAACCAACATACCATATGTTATCTTTCTTACGGGCAATTACTGCTTCTTTTCCAGGGTAACCGGCCAGGTATTTAGTGTCATCCCACCTAACCGGAAAAATTTTTAATAAGTTTATTGCAAACGAAGGAAGGCTTTTTATCTTTTCCGGCGTCTCTACATAATGTGTTATCCCAGACTCAATGATAATTGGCAGAGCTAATTCAAACCCATAAGTAGTTAAATGTGGATAGGTACTGTTTGAAAAACCTCCGGGCGTATAATCTGTTGGGCCTGCCACACCCCGCAGGTATGGTATGGTTGCAATATGCGAAGGTGCCTTTTCCGGATAATTTTCATCAAATTTATAGCATTCTCCTCCCCGTATGGCTTCCATTGCAAGCAAATTAGGGTATGTCCTGCGCCAACCTCTCGGTAAGGTACATCCATGGAAATTGACAACTAATTGATAATCTGCAGCATCTTCTAATATCTCGATATAATGCTTAATTATTTTCTGTTTATCTGACTGAAAGAAGTCTACTTTAATTCCTTTGATTCCAAGTTTGCTTATTCGTTTAAACTCTTGTCTTCTTACCTCCCCCTTATCCATCAAATCACGCGGTTCTTCGCTTACTACATTATGCTTTCCACCTGAATTATACCAGATCAATAGTCCGACATTTTTGCCTGCTGCATATTTGGCTAATTGTTCAAGTGATCCATTTTTTATGCGGTTCCAATTGGCATCAACAAGTGAGTACTCCCATCCCATTTCAGCAGCCAGGTCAACAAAAGGCACTAATCTTTCATAATCCTGCGGACTATCACTCTCTGACCACCAACTCCAGGATGATCTGCCCGGTTTAATCCAATTGGTATTCTTAATTTGATTCGGGAAAGCCAGATCGATAGCCATATGCGATTCTACAATATCATCCAGCGTTTTTCCCACAGTAATGAACCGCCATGGAGTTTTCCACGGTAATGCAGAATGAGATGTATTATCGTAATATCCCATGGACTCCTCAGCTTCGGCAGATTTAATTTTATAAACACCATCTTCGCAACTGCTATGAATATGGCTGGCTCCATATGAACCGTCAAAACCAGATTCTGAAATAAAT
>Ga0315548_1001935_pt1 | contig 16623 bp, 16 predicted proteins | sample SalMarSW160110MG_2_FD_202540 | JGI IMG/M metagenome (GOLD analysis project Ga0315548, IMG submission 202540) | Salt marsh sediment microbial communities from the Plum Island Ecosystem LTER, Massachusetts, United States - Salt Marsh Sediment SW1601-110 ...
AGACATCGCAGTGATGGTTCCCGAAGATTACCTTGACGAAGCACACGTTGTAATCGAGTCACAGGCTGCGTATGATGATTTCTATGATTTTGCATTAGAAGATGAGAAGGAAGAAGGCGATTTCGACGACCAGCTTTTCGAGGATGAGTTTTAAGCCCCTTTGCTGCTTTCGACTTCGGCGATTCCAACCAAGCCGCCTGCTGCCTCGACTTGCGTCGAGAGACGCAGAGGCAAGTAAGAAAGTACAGAGACCAATGGAAAGGCAACCGGCTCGGATAAGTTTCGCCGAGCTGATAATTAAATATGGATTCTGATTTTGCGATGCAGCAAAATTCGAATCCCTTTTATGGCTGAAAAATAAAAATATTACAGGATATAAAAAATGGATAAGGAACTTCCGATTGACCGTCGTAGCGGCGGAGACCGCAGACAAAGTGTTGTTGACCGGCGTTTGGGACTGGACCTTCATCGAGGACCAGGAAGACGACTAAGTGATGAGAGAAAAGCCGCAGAAGAAGGACACATGTCCGATGAGCAATTCAACTTTCTTATGGCTATCGACGAATATAAAAGAAAAAATCAAAGACCTTTCCCAACCTGGACCGAAGTCCTTGATGTGATAAAGGCCCTGGGCTACCGTAAAGTAGATGAGCCGGAATCACTTGAGCAACCTAAAAAAGCATCCAGAGCCGTTAAAGTGCCCTTAGGAACCTGGCAGGACTAAAAAGTAAGCACCAATCCTATATCGGGGACAAGCTCAAGCACCAAGATAATCCATCCCTAATAACAAACTCGGCTTAGCCGATTTCTGTCCCCGAGCAGTAATAGGCCCTTGCTAATCTATTACGTGGATATTCTTCTTCTTGCACATATCTTTCAGTACCTTCGGCCAGACGGTGGCGCTGACTTCGCCGATGTGGGCTTTTTTCAATAGAAGCATAAACGTTCGGGATTGGCCGATGCCTCCGCCGATGCTCAGAGGAATCTCATTGTTGATGATGGCCTGATGGTATGGCAATTTTAGGAAATCAAGCTGGCCTGAAACTTCCAGCTGCTGTTTCAACGTCTCAGGATTAACACGGATGCCCATTGAGGTCAACTCGTGTCGGCGCTTGGTAATTGGGTTCCAAACGAGGATATCACCGTTTAAGCCGTGCATCGGCCTTCCGTCCTCGGAGGTTGTCTCTGTTACCCAGTCATCGTAATCCGCCGCCCTCATTTCGTGGGGGTAGCCATCCTTGAGGACCCAGCCAATGCCGATTATGAAGATAGCAGGATATTCCTGCACGATGGTGGTTTCGCGCTGCTTGCGGGGCATATCGAGGAATTTTTCAAGTATATCTTCAGCGTGGATGAATGTTAGCTCCTCTGGCAGGTTTGGATACTTGTCGGTCTTTAACTGGGGGAACATTTTCTGGACGTGGGTCTCAGCCCCTTTTAAAACCTTCCAGATTTTCTCTACGACTTGTCGGAGGAATTTTAGGTTTCTTTGCTCTTTGGTTATTGTCAGCTCCCAGTCCCACTGGTCCACGTAAGCACTATGGTCGTGGTCGAGAAAGTAATCCTTGCGAACAGCCCGCATATCGGTGAGCAGACCTTCGCCGACTTCCATTCCGAATTGCTTTAAGGCCATACGCTTCCATTTGGTTGCAGCCTGAACAACTTCGGCATCGATGGGGTTCTTATTGTAGTCATTTGAGATATGGAACCCAATCGGAGTGCGTGAGCCATCACGGTCGAGCAGGTCATTGACGCCGCTTTCGACGTCTACAATCAAAGGAACGGTGACGCGAATCAAATTAAGCTCTTTGCAGAGATTTTCCTCGATATAGTCTTTAACAGCATAAGTGGCAATCTGAGTTTCTTTCGGTGTCAGAAGGGAGCTATAATCCTGCGGCAGGATTTTCTCTAATTCGGCATAGTCGCCGATACCTGGGCCGGCCAGGTCTGCTTTCTTGTCTGTCATCTGCTTTCTCCTAAATTAAAATATCACATTTTGGCTACACAAAAAAATCAAGTTTTCTTAAAGATAATTAAAATAACGGGCAATCCTGAATTTTTCAAGAAGTTATTTTGGCACGGAGCAAAACATGCTAAAATCGCAAAAATGATAAGAATTAGAGAATTAGCCACCAAGACACGAAGCCGCTAAGAAATAAATGTTAAAAAACAAATATGATTGGTTCTTGGTGTCCTAGTGCCGCTCTGTCGCCATAGCTTTGGAGCGTCGGCGACTTTGTGGCAAAAAGCTGGAGAAAAAAGTTATGATAAGTTACAGAAAAGAACTCTGGTTCAATATGAAAAACAGAAGAGAATATATCAATATTACACCGCAGGTTGAAGCATGCCTCAAAGAAAGCGGTATCAGAGAAGGCCTTGTGCTCTGCAATGCTATGCACATTACCGCCAGTGTCTTTATCAATGACGATGAGCCCGGCCTACATCAGGACTTCGAGGTCTGGCTGGAAAAACTTGCGCCTGAGAAGCCGCATTCACAGTATCACCATAATGGCTTCGAGGACAACGCTGATGCGCATCTGAAACGCAGTGTTATGGGAAGAGAAGTAGTGGTGGCGGTTACAGAGGGCAAGCTTGACTTCGGGCCGTGGGAACAAATCTTCTATGGTGAATTCGACGGTAAAAGAAAAAAGAGGGTCTTAGTAAAAATTATTGGAGAGTGAGCAGTGGCTTAATGGAATTATTCTTCTTCCTGATTACAGCAGTCGGGGTGTCACTTTCAGGCGTGATGTCTCCCGGACCGATGACAACGGCTGCGATTGCGATGGGGACAAATAACCGGTTTGCCGGAGCACTTCTTGCAACCGGACATGCGATTATCGAATTTCCATTGATGATTCTAATTATATTGGGACTGGATAAACTTTTAAGCTCATCCTATATAAAAATTTTCATCGGCTTAGTGGGAGGAGTATTTTTGTTGCTTATGGCAATCAAAATGTTCAGCGGCCTAAAAAGCGAAGCCCTTCGGCCTCGCTCAGGGCGGGCTGTGCAAAACGTTAAAGCTGCCAAGAATAGTCCTATTGTAGCCGGCATAGTGTTATCTGGAGGAAATCCCTATTTTTTGCTATGGTGGGCTACAATTGGATTAGCGCTGGCAACTACCGCAACCGGTCTCGGGATATGGGCCTTCGTATTATTTGCTATTATCCACTGGCTATGTGATTTTGTATGGTTACAGATATTGTCATGGGCAAGCTTCAAAAGCACAGGCTTATTTGGCCCACGCAGCCAGCGAATTGTTTTGCGAATCTGCTCGGTGGCACTGATTGGCTTTGGAGCGTTTTTTATTTATAATGCCACAGCCGCTTTAGTTAAACTGCTTTAATTTTCTTTCTCAGAACTCAGAATTTGTTTTAGACTGTACTGGGCTAAAGCGCTTTGCCGAGTTTGGGCTATCTGCTGTAAATTGACCGGCTGGTCGGCACTTGCCCGTGCAAGGCTTACTGTCGCTACCGCTTCGGCAATGTCGGACAACCTGATATTTGCCGGGTCCTTTGCGGGCATGAAACCTGTACGAGGTTCAGAAGTCCTCACTAACAAACCGCTGCCGACGAGATGGTCAAGTACCTTTTCGCCGAATTCGGCAGGGATATTTAACTTACTGCATATGACTTCCTGCGAAACCGGAGCTTGATTAGCTTCAAATCCGGCGGCAATCTCCCTGACGATGTTAATGATAGTAAGGTCATCGGCTATGAAATATTCCTCTATTTTCTTTGCAGCGGCAATCTCGGCAGCATCGAGCGTTTTTAAGTGTTGAGTTGTAAATGTCAATTGCAGGCCAAACAGCACGATAAGCCAAGTAATAAAAATCCACAAAATACATAAGGGGATAAGGCCCAGAATACCATAAAGTTTGCTATAGGGGATAAATTCCGTAACGTACTGGCCAAAGCCCCACTTGGCAATACTCCAGACCAGTGCGGCTATAACCGCACCCCAGATGGCCGCTTTTGCCCGCACCTTTGTGTTAGGCAGGACGAAATAAAGCAGAAACAACGCAATAGTTTCTACTACGTACGACAAAACAACCGGGCCTATATGTGAAAAAATGCTTCTTTGAATTTGCCCAACGGCAGCGTATCGCGTGACAATATAAATGCCGACCCCAACCAGCAAAGGCCCAAGTGTCAAAAGGGCCCAGTAGTTAATCACCCGGTGTAAAAAGCTCCTGCCCCTGGCAACATGCCATATATCATTAAACGCCCTCTCAATTGTCGATAATAACGATAACGCAACCCATATCACTATCAACATGCTAATAAATGTAATCGTGCCCTGACCGGTCTTCGTGAAGAAATTTGCGACCACCATGTCGAGATGTTCGGTGAGCTTGAGACTCTGACCGGCGTCTTGCGGGTCGGGATACTGAATATTCGTGAGATGAATCTGGGCGTAGATAAAACCTTTTATTTTCTCGCCAACATCACTATACGCAGGAGACAGCTGGAATATCCAGAGCATTACGATAAAAAGAGGAACGATTCCAAAGATTGTGTGATATGACAGCGCAGCGGCCTGGCGGGTGGAATGGTTCTTTCTCAAAAGCCGGGCGCAGTGCGACCACAACTTGATTTGAAAGACCGCAAACCGCCCTGCTCGACCAAGCTGAGCAGTAGGTGTGGTTAAAATATTCCTAAGCATCATCATCCCTTTCTAAGTATTATTTATACTACAAGCTTTTCTATGCTGACTTCTCTACTTGAACAATCCTTTAAGCCCCTTCTGGAGCTGCTGCTTTAATTGCTGCTCGAGCAACCTTTCCGTCATCTTGCCCAAATCAAGGTTCGGCCTGTCAATAGTACCAGTAAGCGGCAGTAAAATCCTTTCCGATTTCTCTACCTCATTAATTTTTACCGGCTTCAGCTGAAAATCCTTTGTCAGGACATAAGGCATTAAAACCTTCATATCCAAAATCCTGTTAGGCCCAATAGAGCCGCCGAAATTGGTCGGATACTTCTCCAGATTAATCTGCATATCATCATAATTCAGCTTACCTTTGCTTAAAGTAAATTTTGTAGGGAGTACCTCTGCATCAATGCTGCTTTTTGTTTGTACACTCGACAGGATAAGTCCCGTAAGGCCTCTTGACTGCAATTTCATTTTTTCAATTCCAACCGTTCCAACAATTTCCGGCTGCACATTTATGTCTTTTCCAAGCGGGATAGCAAGCTTCTCAGCATGGAAATTTGCTACGCCGGTAATGCCCGCCTGGTCTTTGAAAATTGGGTTTAGATGTACCAAAAGATTGTCGCTTATCTCATCGTTGATTTGGACCTTATCTACGATTTGCATGGGGCCGGTGGTTTGCAGAATCATAGGTTTTTGCCGGAGGTCCATCTCGGCGGCAAAGTTTAACCTGCCATTGTTGGCGGTCGTAGAAAATGGAGCGATATTTAACAGGCCATTTTGGACTTGGATGTCCGCTTCAGTTGCGCCAATGTACAGGCCCATATACTCAGCCTTGTCAAAACCCAGTTTGGTTTTTGTATTAAGATTGGCCAGGAGTTCGTCCGGCTGGCTGGTCGGATATTCACTTGTGAAGCTGATAGTGTCTGTTCTTTTACCCTGAAGCTTTAAGCCCTGGGGCAAAAACGGGCCTGCTAAAGTGCTGACAGCCGACCAGTCGTATTCAAAATCAACACTACCGTCTAATTTAACTTTGCCGGCTTTGTTTACCTGTTCAAACCGGCCTTTTTTAATCTTTACTTGCGGACTTTGAAGATTGAGCTTTCCAACTTTAATGGTTTTTTGCTGTGGGTCAATCTCAGCGTCAAAAACCAGTGAAACTTCAGCCGATTCAAAAGGTTTCTGGTCCGGGTAATATACCTTTATATTTTTAATCTTTGTCGGGTCAGTTTTAACTATGTAGATTTCTTTTGCAGAACTGACAGATATATCCGACTCAGCGGTGCCTTCTAACTGCATCTGCTTCGGAAAGGATGCGAACAAAACCGCAAATGGCTGGAGCTTCTGAAGGTCGATATTGCTCGCAGAGATGGACAGGTCCATAGATTTTGCGGCTTTTTTATTCAACGGTATAACCGCATCTTTTATAGTGACCCGGCCAAGAGTCGCATCTGCTTTTACGGAATCAATAGTAATGAGGTTGTTCTTTCGGTCGATATCAAAAGAAAAATCAATATTGGCAGCCTGTTCAGAAGCAGTAGCTTCCGGTGAAGCAATCACGACATTTTTAGCGGCGGATGAGCCGACTGCAGTGAATTTATCTTCTTTGACAGAGACCTGACCTTTGCCGGAAAGCTCACCTGCTATTTTGTATGGACCTAAATCTGCGAATTGCCCTAATTCCGACTGGAATTTTTTCAAGTCTACGTCGGCATTAAAGTCGAATAGTTCAGCGGTACCGGCGCAATCAATTTTGGCAAATGGCGCCGATACACCTAATTTGTCGAACTTTATGCCTTTCTTATCAGATGATATTTGTGTCTGAGCCTCGATGGGCTGTGACAGCGAGATTTGCTTGCCTTCGATTATGCCCTGTAATCCTGAGAGGGTTGCCTGGCCCTGGATTTTCCTTTGGCCGGCTTCGGTGGATGTGTGAATATTACCGTTCAATCGGCCGGCTGTTATTTCCGTACCTTCTTTTATGCCCAGGGTTTTGGGCATTTGCGAAAGAACGGCAGCCAAATCAAAATCAAAACCGGCCTGCAAGTCGTAATTTGAATCGGGCTGTAAGAAATCGGTCAGAGATTTGAAGGTCGTAGGAATAGTCCCGCCGGCTGAGACTTTAGCCCAATCACTTTTAAGCTGAAGCTTATCAATATTTATCGCATCGGCTTTGTGACTCAGCCTGACATCTACATCTAAAGTGCCGGTTTTTATTCTGTCACCTTTTAACTCGGCAGCCGTTATGTCCAGATTCGTTGCGTTGATTGTGCCGCTTAAATTTTCAGCCTGACCATCTTTAATTTGACTATCTAAACAAGCTGAAACCACCCCTTTGGCCTGAACCTCAAGTCCGGCTAATGTAAAAAAGGGCGCAAGGGATTCAAGGTCCAAATCGTTGACCTCAACGACAAAATCACCGCTAGTACCTTTTAAGCTCCAGCCGGTTTTAGTTTGTTCAGGATTAATATGACCGGCTGCGTGAATCGGTGATTGTTTATCTTTATCCACCATAGCCAAATTTATATCGAAATTTGTCCGCTGGCCCAGCGGGCGCAGATTTACTTTCGAGTTTATCTGTGAAAGTTCAACAATTCGCGCCTGGCGGTCGGTAACTTTAACATTGCCGTCATTTACAATAAGGTCGATTCTTTTAATCGGCAACATCACAGATTCAGGTTTTTCGGCGGCCGGCACTTTCTGCTGCAGGGCTTCGGCTGCCTGCTCGGCTTTAAGATTAATTTCTATGTTCGGCTTATCAATTATCGTTTGGCCGAAGGACAAATCACCCATCAGAATTGAGCCATAGTGCGGTTTTGCGGCGATTTGCCTGACCTGGACAGAAGTTCGACCGGCATTATCGTTGAAACTAAAATCCGCAACCTTTATGCCTTTAAACCAGCCCATTGACAAATTAGCAAAATTTATTGTGCCGCTGACAGCATTGTTAATCCTGGCCAGTATTATTTGCCTGCCTTTCTCGGATGAAACAAACACAGGCAAAAACAGAAAAGCCAGGACAACCAGAACGAGTACAAATACCAGTATTAACCTGAGTATCTTTTTCGAGGTTTTTTTTCGCGGCTTAGCTTTGGGGTTTTCTTCGACTTGCATCATTTTGTCCCCCTAAAAAACTTAAGTGAATAAATAGGTTAAATGCCAATTACAAACGCATACGCAGGCCTAAACGATGAGAAAAATCAGTCGAGCATTATTTCGTCTGATTTGTGCCTGACAACCTCATCAACCTTGTCGGTGTACTGCTTGGTGATGTCATCGATTTGCTTTTTGCCTTTTTCGAGGTCGTCTTCAGTGATGATTTTGTCTTTCTGCTGTTTTTCGAGGTGTTTGTTTGCATCTCTTCTGATGTTGCGAACACCGACTTTCGACTGTTCACCTATGTGCTTGACCTGTTGAACGAGCTGTATTCTTCTTTCCTCATTAAGCGACGGAATATTGAGGCGGACAAGCTTGCCATCAACAATCGGTGCAATGCTCAGGTCGCTACTTTTAATTGCGGCTTCGATTGCTTTAATTGAAGTAGAGTCAAACGGCTTGATAACAATCATATCTACCTGCGGAGCTGCCAGCGTTGCCATCTGTTTTAACGGCGTAAGCGTACCATAGAAATCGGCCTTTATGTTCTCAACCAGAGCGGTGGAAGCCCTGCCGCTGCGAATAATCTTTAACTCATCGTGCAGAACTTCGACTGCCTTTTTCATTTTGGATTCGCAATCAGAAACTATTTCTTTAACTGGCATATGTAACCTCCGCAATCAGCTTACAACAGTGCCAACTTTTTCACCGCAGATGGCCTTGGCTATATTGCCTTTTTTGAAGATATTCAAAACAATAATCGGGATGTTATTCTCCCGACAAAGACTTATTGCCGAATGGTCCATTATCCTGAGATTTTTATTGAGCAGGTCCTCGTAAGATAATTTTTCAAACAGCTCAGCACCCGGATTTTTTACAGGGTCATCGCTATAGACACCCTCGACCTTTGTCGCCTTTATCAGCACATCTGCTTCGAGCTCAGCAGCCCGCAGTGCCGCACAGGTATCGGTGGTAAAGAAGGGATTTCCTGTTCCGCCAGCCAATATCGCAACTCGTCCCTGCTCAAGATGGCGAATAGCACGTCTGCGTATAAACGGCTCACACATCGCCGCGACTTCTATGGCACTTAAGACCCTGGTTGGTTGGCCGAGCTTTTCAAGCGTCTCCTGCAGGGCACAAGAGTTGATAATAGTAGCTAACATTCCCATATAATCGGCAGTGTTGCGGGGTATGTTGCTAACCTTGGAAAAAGTTTCGCCTCTCACTAAATTGCCGGCCCCAACAACAACGGCTACCTGTGGGCCGAGTTTGCAAATCTCCAATATCCTTTCGGCAAGCGACTGAAGCGAAGAGCCGTCAATTCCAAATTCGCCGGGCCCGCAAAAGCTTTCGCCGGAAAGCTTCAATAACACACGATTATATTTGCACTTTGCCATTTTCCATATATGGTATTTCGTATGTTGTATATCGTATTTTATCCGACTTCAAATCGGATAAATCTTTTTATTTTTGCCTGGCCTCCGGCCTGCTTGGCGGCTTCAGTGAGAACCTGAGCAACAGATTTACTGTCGTCTTTGACGAACTTCTGGTCTAAAAGACAATTCTCCTCAAAAAATTTCTTCAACTTGCCTTCGACGATTTTGTCTACGATATTGGCCGGCTTATTCTTGACCTGTTCAGCAAAGATGGCTTTTTCCCGTTCAATTGTCTCAGAATCAATGCCATCTTTGTCCAGCGCTAACGGCTTGGTTGCAGTGGTGTGCATGGCAATATCGGATGCAGTTTGTTTTAGCACATCTGCGCTGGCTGTCGTTTCGTCACTGGTTTCAATCTGAACCATTGTGCCGACTTTTTGATTGAAGTGAATGTAAGTGCTTATAAGACCGGGGCCATTGAGCTTGCATTTTGCGTAATCGCCGACCTGTATTTTCTCTCCGGTCTTGCTGACTATTTCTGTCAGGATATCGCTGAATTTTCTCCCATCAATGGTAGTTTCGAGAATACTCTCCGCCCACTCATCGGCTGGACAAGCGAGGGCACAATTGGCCAGGGTTTCTGCTACGGCTGCAAAATCTTCACTTTTGGCCACAAAATCGGTCTCACAGCAGAGAGTCGCCAAGATAGCTATCTTTCCATCATCGCTGGTTTTGCATACAACCAGACCCTCTGTGGTTTCCCGCTCTGCGCGCTTGGCTAAGGTCGCAAGACCTTTCTTCCTGAGGATGGTCATAGCCTGGTCGATATCACCACTTGCCTCCTGAAGTGCCATTTTGCAGTCCATCATTCCCTGTCCAGTCATCTTACGTAGCTTAACCACTATCGAAGCTGAAATTTCCATCATCTTAAAAACCCCTAATTAAGTGACTCGGTACTCGTAACCTGTATTTGTTATTACGGCAACCGGCGGTTTCAGCGCTGGTAAATACCAACATTTTTTGCTTTTTATTACGTTTGTTGTTCAGTTTCTTGTGAGACCGACTCTCCGCTCTCCGTTGGCGATTCCTCAGCGGAGCTGGCGACCACTGCTTCTTCATGAGGTTCCTCAGCTCGGGCCAGGGCCAGCCTTGACGAGCGAACCCGTTTCGGGCGTGGCGTCAGTTCCTGACGGGATGAGACCATCGTCTTACCCATTACCACCGCTTCTGCCAACTCGTTAAGTAACAGCTCAATCGCCCTGATGGAATCATCATTGGCAGCAATGGCCACATCCACAACGTCGGGGTCTGAATCCGTATCGAGGATTCCAACCGTCGCTATCCCCAGCTTCCTGGCCTCACGCAAGGCAATATATTCTTTCTTTGTGTCAACCACAACAACAGCACCCGGTAAACGAGACATTTTCCGAATGCCTTCGAGATTGCTTTTTATCTTTCGCATCTCGCGTTTCAGTCTCGAGGCCTGTTTTTTACTCTCGCTCTCAAGCTCTCCACTTTCCAGCATAGCTTCCAATTCTTCCAGCCGTTGCAGCCGGGAGCGAATAGTTCTAAAATTAGTGAGCGTACCGCCGAGCCATCGCTGCGAGACATAGTGCATTCCGCAATTTTCCGCAACGGCCTGAACGGCTTTTTGGGCCTGGCGCTTCGTGCCTACAAAAATAACATCTTTACCGGAAGAGACAACCTCAGCAAGAAGCTTTCGAGCTATGAGCAGGCCACTTAAGGTCTTCTTGACGTCGATAATATGAATATTCCCACGCTTTGTAAAAATAAATGGGGCCATTTTGGGATTCCATCGGCTTACGCCATGCCCAAAATGCACCCCTGCATTAATTAACTCACGAGCCAGGTTTTTATTCACAAAAACCTCCAAATAATTAACAACTAATCTATCCTGCCCGCTGCGGCGCATCGCGGCGAGCCAACTGTAAACAAATGGCTAAATATCCAAATCTAATATAAATTGCGTATTATGTCAAGAATTTTTGCTAAGTATAACAATATTTAGACCTTGTGCACTACTTTTTTCTTGAATTTTACCGGACAAGACACATAATTAACTGAAACTATTTCTGCGAGGTGACGCTAAGAAAAGTCCAATTTCGGGAAATCTCCTGACCTATCAGCGTACAAAGGGGCTTGAATGAGGAAAAGAGTATTAGTCTCTCTGGTCATAATAATCCCATCAGGGCTTTACCGGACATGGAGAAGATGAAGCTTGAAGCATCGATAATAAACATTCTTCAGGTAGTATTCCTGTTATCAGCAGGCCTTGTTTCCGCTAAGAATATCGACCCTTGTAATGACGGCTCGCAGTATGCCTACGGTGAGAATATCGGCTGGCTGAACTTTGAGCCGAATCGGCCTGAGCCAAATGTGGGCGCAACAGTAAGTGATGTCAATATTACCGGCTTTATCTGGGCGGAGAATATCGGCTGGATAAATCTTTCGCCCAGCACATACGGTGGAGTCATCAACGATGGGACCGGCCAGCTATCCGGCTATGCCTGGGGTGAAAATGTCGGCTGGCTCAACTTTAACCCACAGGTCCCCGGCGACCCGAATCACTATGGTGTAACTATTGATAGCGAAGGCAATTTCGATGGCTGGGCCTGGGGCGAGAACATCGGCTGGATACATTTTCGCTCGGTTTACATGGTTGACTTCGATACGTTCGCCAATTTCGCAGTCCAGTGGTGGAAAACAGGAGTCGCCCTGGAGGCCGATTTATACGAAGATGGAAGCATCAATTGGCAGGATTTGGGAATTTTTACTGATTACTGGCTCGATGAATGTCCGGCTGATTGGGGAATATGCCCCCCAGGCTATAAGGTTAAGACCGCCTGGCCTGCCGGGCCGTGAAAGGTTGCTATACAAAAACAATATTGTTTTATGGAGGAAACATAAATGAGAGCTAAAGAAAAGGACGTTTTGCTCACTATTATTGCGGCTGCTTTGTTATTTATAGTTTTTGATTGTTTGACAGGAAAGGCCGGCAGCCTCGAACCCTACGCCGCCCCGCAGCCAACGATGGTAACTCTTGACCAGCTCAGCATCCAGATTGCAGAGCTATCCTCACCCGTCAAAAAAGTTGTGAAAGGAATCATTACATTTGAAGATGATGTAAGCTCTAAAACAGAAACCTTCACACCAACAGTTGACCCCAATCGCTGTATCGTTCTGCTAAGCGATGCCGTTTCTTGCGAGCTCCCTACAACTGATGATAACGTGTGGATGTCTCGAACAGGTACATGTCTGTTCAGTCTGACCGATTCGGCAATCACTATACTGACAGAACCACACCCGGCTGTCAGGAACGTCAGCTACCAGATAATCGAATATAAATAAATGGGCATAAGAACGGTTAGCGGCTTGCCCAGCCCATCTGTCGACGGGCGAGGCTTGCAATCTATGGCCGATTCACCTTTACTTTAGGCCACAGCAAAGAGTGCTTGTTTCAGAGCTCACCAGTCGCAGGCTAATACCAAACTGTAATTATAATATTTGGCTCAGTCTTCTTGCCCTGGATCTCACCTGTAACCGTATTGGTTAGTTTTATTGCCACGCTGGGATTTTCTCTCAGCCATTTGGTGATTTGCTCACCAAGAAACTCTATAGCACCTGCATGCAGCTTTGTAAAGAAGGTCTTTACGCCAGTGATTCGGCCTGCCGTGAGCGAAGTCGAAGGGTCAGAAGGAACCACTTGCGGTGCCCCCGCAGCTTCTTGCGAAGCAAGAGCGGGGGCTACGGGCTTCGTCGGGCTGACCTGAGGTGCCTGCGGGGTCCCACCGCCACCTAAATTCAAAGGTGAGCGCGAAACAGTCGATTTATCATCAAAGGAAATCGGCTCTTTAACATTTTGACTGCCCGGATTACTTTTCCCAAAATCATCCATTCGCTAATCCTCCAATAAGAATTAGATTTTGATAATACAATATAGATATGCCATAATTAACCGTCAAATAAAAAAACTAAGTTTTTTGCTGTTTCATCAGTTTATGGCCAGAAAAGAACAAAAAAACGTTCCTGCCCTGAGCGAAGTCGAAGGGACTGTTGGGTTTATATCGCTGGGCTGTCCTAAAAACGTAGTTGACAGCGAGAGGATGTTAGCTGAAATCGCCCAGGCGGGCTTTCTGATAACCGATGAGCCGGATAATGCCGACGTCGTTGTCATCAATACCTGTGGTTTCATTGAACCTGCGAAGGCCGAAGCCCTCGATGTAATAAAACACGCGGTGGACTGCAAAACCGATGGCAGCGTTAAAAAAATAATTGTTGCAGGCTGCCTGTCGCAAAGATTAGGCCGGCAGCTCTTCAATCAGGCCGATGGCATCGACGCCATTGTCGGCCTCGGCGAGCGGGATAATATCGCCCAAATAATCGAAAAAACTATTCGCTCCAACAGGAGCGAAGCTTATCTGGGACACCTGCCCGAACAATGCAGCGATGATAGAACCAGGTTACTTATTACCCCGCGCCATTGGGCATACCTGAGAATCAGCGAAGGCTGTAATCACCGCTGCTCGTTTTGTACAATACCGATGATAAAAGGGCGATTCAGAAGCAAATCTCCGGATATGGCTCTGGCTGAAGCCGACGAATTGGTCTCGGCAGGCGTAGTGGAATTGAACATAATCGCACAGGACAGCACATACTATGGTCGTGAAAAGTATCACGGGCTTCCAGCCCGTGATACCACGGCCAAGATGGCCATGGTACAAACGAAAAACGGACTAAGCACGCTCATGAAAGAATTAGAAGATATCGCGGCTCTGAAATGGATTCGACTGATGTATCTCTGGCCAGCTGGAATCACAAACCAACTAATCGAAACGGTGGCAAAAAGCGAAAAAATCGTTCACTATCTCGATATCCCTATACAGCACGTAAACGATAAGATACTAAAGGCGATGTACCGCCCTGACACAAAAGAGCGACTCCAACAGCTGATTGAGAAGCTGCGATGTGCTATGCCTGATATTGTGATACGGACAACGCTGATAATCGGTTTTCCCGGCGAAACCGACCGGCAGTTCACTGAGCTTTTGGAGTTTATCAAGTGGGCAGAGTTTGATGCTCTCGGATGCTTTAAATTTTATCCCGAATCCGGCACCGACGCAGCTAAGATGGCCGCCCAGGTCCCTGACGAGATAAAACAGCAGCGGCTCGAAGAACTGATGCTAACCCAGCAGAAAATCGCCTTTGCCCAGAACAAAAGAAGAATCGGCAGCGAACTTACCTGCCTGGTCGATTCCATTGACGGCGATGGAAATGGGCGGGGACGCTTTTACGGCCAGGCGCCCGATATCGACAGCGTCTGCATCATAAAGAACTGCCTTGAAAATACCGGTAAATTCATTAAAACAAGGGTCATTGGCACAAAAGACTACGATTTGGTCGTTGACCCCGTTAGAAAAAGCTCCCTTTAGGGGAAAATATATAGCACCGGTGGAGCTTAAAACCCCACCTAAGTTTTCTAACGGGGTTAAGCAAGTTTAGTGTTGGATTATAAAAAACCCTGTTAGAATTTTTCCCTTTTTGGGTCATATTATTGCTTGTTATAAAATTTCTAACAGGGTAAACTTTCCGGTATGCTAAAACTCATTCCTAACATGTTGACTTTGGGTCGGCTTGTTTTGACCATCGTTTTTCTGATTATGATTATGCTATCACCGCGGTTCTATGCCGAGGGCGAACGCCCCTTCCCGGACTTTCTCGACTACGCATTTATAATATTTGTAATTGCCGGCCTGACTGACTTGGTGGACGGCATAACTGCCCGCAGGCTCAATGTGACCAGCAAGTTTGGCCGAATGCTCGACCCCCTGGCCGACAAGGTTCTGGTCTGCGGCGCATTCATTTGTTTTGCAATAATCGGCCAGCCAAAACTTTTCAATCTTGGGCCAGAGGTGTTGACCGTTATTCACTGGTCAGTAGCAGGTATTTTAATCCTGAGAGAGGCCTATGTAACAATACTTCGTCATATTGCGGAAGCCAGGGGCATTAACTTCGCCGCAACCATCTCGGGCAAGGTTAAGATGTGCATACAGTCCTTTGCCATTGGTACCGTAGTTATAAAGATGGCTCACGTACAGACCGCTACATGGGGATACTGGTTCACTACAATCACTTTTGCTGTTATGCTCATCGTTACTGTAGTCTCCGGCCTAAGGGCAACTCAACGAAGTTTACCCGCCATCCGTGTGGCAGGCTCCTGGAAAAAGGCAGCCAGCTAATCCTGACTCCGCCAGACGGACGGCGGATAAATGTCGTCAGACAAGTACGAATCAATATATTCATCAGTAACTTCGAGTGGATTTAAGTTTATTTTGCTGAAGATTTCTTCTTCCAGTTTGAAAATTAACTGGTCGACTTTGCTCGTGTTAATATCGCTTTGAGTGTGTCTCTTGCGTAAATGAATGTTTCTTTTATGAGCTTCCTCCAACCTTTCTTTCAAAGGCACAATTCTGTCGTGCATAATTCTTTTGTCGGCATAGTAAACAAGTTTTTCCTCCCAGGTAATCGGTTTTTCATTTTCATCAAGAATGGCTTTATACCTGTGTCTTTTTACGGCTAAAGCAAGTTCCGGATACTTTTTAGTCAGAAGTTCATATGCAATATCTTCGTGACAAAGACCCTGATATTTTGCTTTCAATTGCTGCCATTTTGCCCTGTCCTCCGGCAGGAGTCCATAGGACTGCCCCGCCTGCCCTGCGTAGCCCTTTGGGCGAAGCGGGGTGACGGCCTGCTTTGATGAATTGCAGTCTGAACCTCTGAAATCGCAAGGCCGAGCAATATCATGCAGCAAGCAAGCCCTATCTACAAGTTTGATATCTACGAAGATACTTTTTTCTTTAAGTTTCTCTGCCAAAAAACCAGCTAATTTAGCCGCAACAATACTATGTTTGATTATATGCTCCGGTACACGATACTGTTTAAGCAGGTCGAGGCACTGTTTACGTGTTGGCAGTTTACATCTTTTCATTTTGCTTTCACCGCCGAGTCCGCGGAACTCGCAGAGGTAATATGGTGATTGGTAATTATTTAACCATTTAGCTCTCCGTAAGGAGTCCCGAGGACTGCCACAGGTAACCAATTACCATTTAACCAGTATTCTCAGCGTTCTTTGCGTTCTCTGCGGTTAATCTTTTAACTATTAGCTCAGCCACTTTTTTGCCGGATTTTAGCATGCCGCCGAAAATCGGCCCCATTCTCGGCAGATTATATACATCGCATACAGCCATACCTGCAACAAAAAGACCCGGAAAAACCTCACCGGTCTTTTCCACGACACCGGCCTCAGCGGCTTCGACGTCCATAAAACATTCCTGCAACTGCTGCGGAAACAGTTCGGGCTTGCTCTTTTTCAGCATACCGACCAGCTCAGCAGGATGGCCGGTGGCATCAATCGTATATTTAGAGCAGATACAAAACGGGTCAACATGCAAGCCAAGTGACATTATAGCGCTATTATTAACAA
>Ga0315548_1001936_pt1 | contig 16616 bp, 26 predicted proteins | sample SalMarSW160110MG_2_FD_202540 | JGI IMG/M metagenome (GOLD analysis project Ga0315548, IMG submission 202540) | Salt marsh sediment microbial communities from the Plum Island Ecosystem LTER, Massachusetts, United States - Salt Marsh Sediment SW1601-110 ...
CAGATTTGACCTTTTGTTTGAGCTGCCTGTGCCCGATGAGAAAACCAGAGAAGAGATTTTCAGAATACACACTAAAAATAAGCCTATCAATAAAGATGTTGATTTGAAGAAATTAGCTAAAGAGATCGGGAGTAGAACCGGTTCGGATATTGAATTTGTTTGTCGAAGGGCCTCTATGTTTGCAGTAAGAGAATATATCGAGCACAATTCAGCGAAAAAGAAAATAAGTGCAGACGGAGAACTCAAAGTTTCAAAACAGCATTTTGACGAAGCTATTAAAATGCTAAAAGAGCAAAACGGTAAGTAGAAATAAAGGGAATTCAAAATGTTGGCTATTGTTGAGAAAGTTAAGAACGTGTTTTCTAGTGATTTTGTACGCGAAATCATACGGCGGGAAAAATCTACACAGATACATGAGGAAACAAAGAGGGAGGCAGAGCCCGAAGAACAAACTCAGACCTCTGAAAGCGATGCCTGTGAATAGGTAAATATAGAATGGTTTCTTTCTTCTTTGCTTTTTTTAATAAAGCACCTTAGGGAAAGGACGGCTTTACCTTTCCCTAAGGTGCAAAATGAGCGAAAAGCTGAAAGGTATATTATGGACAAGATGGGCAAATACATTTATGGAATTATAAACTCCAACGGGGAAAAATCCTTTGATCTGGATGAAGTTGTATACCCTGTCAGAAGCCCCGCAGAGGTTGTAGAGAGCAGCGAAACTTATAACAATGCCTATACTGTTCCCTTCCAGGATATATCCGCAGTGGTAAGCGATTCAGAAATAGTCGACTACAGCCATATGCCCAAGGACGCCTTAGCCAGGCTGCTTGTCAGGCATCAGCAGGTAGCCGAGCAAGTGATGGCTGAACATACGATTATTCCTATGAGGCTGGGGACATTTTCTGGCAGTGATGAAGAAGTGAGAGAGATTTTGGCCAAAGGGTACAAAACAATCAAAGATATACTTGCAAGGTCAAAAAACTGCATAGAGATCGATGTTGTGGCTATGCTGAATGATTTTAATTCATTTCTGCGAGAAGAGATTTCTCAAGAGGACGAAATAAAGCAATTCGAACAATCGCTTCTACGTAAAAAAGGTAATGTTACCGTAGATGACCAGATGAGAGTAGGTGTTTTGGTCAAAAAGTATTCAGATAAAAAAAAGGCTGAATATGCTGACCGGATACAAAGTGCCCTAAGCGAAGTTGCTCAAGATTTCAAGGCTCATGACCTTATGGACGACAAAATGGTGCTGAATACTGCCTTTCTTTTGAACCGCAACAGGCAAAAGGATTTTGAGCAGAGGGCAGAAGATATCAATAATGAATTTGAAGAAAAATTTAACTTTAGATGTGTGGGGCCACTTCCGCCATATAGCTTCTACACTCTTGAGGTAAAAAAAGCACAATTTGAAGAAATTGACTGGGCGAGGAAAAAACTAGGCTTGATGGACGATTTTATAACTGCCAATGAAATTAAAAAAGCCCACCGCAGGTTGGCCTTAACCTGCCATCCGGATAAGAATCCCAACACTCCAGATATAGAGAAAAAGTTCGATGATATGACCAGAGCTTACAGAATACTTCTTGATTATTACCGAGCTTCAAACCAAACAGAAGAAACAGAGGGCTGCTATTTTAGTGAAGAGGCATTTAAAGGGAACGCGATGTTAGTTACAACAGTAGAATGATATGGAAAGAGAAGGAAAATATATTTACTGTATTGTCGAGACAAAACAAGAAAGAAACTTCGGCCCTATTGGTATCGGCGAAAGAGGCGATGAAGTTCTGACTATTGGCTACGATGACCTGAGCATGGTAGTGAGCAGCTACCCTATGGCGAGGATTTCTATGAATAGAGAGAATATGTTATCCCACCAGAAGGTAATCGAAAAGGTTATGGATGAGTTTGATAGTGTCCTTCCGGTTCGATTTGGCACTATTGCTGCAAGCGCCGATGAGATAAGGGGTCTGTTGGACAGAAGATACAGAGAATTTAAGAGCGCCCTAATCGATATGAATCACAAAGTGGAATTGGGGGTTAAAGGCTTATGGAAAAATATGGATGTTATTTTTAACGAGATTGTAGAGGCAAACAGAGAAATCAAAAGCTTGAAGCAGAAGATTGCAGGCGATGAGAGTGGATGTAACACCAAGTTGAAAATAAAAGTTGGCAAGATGGTTGAACAGGCCTTGCAAAAGAAAAAAGAACAGGAAGCTGAAAAAATAGTGGATGCGTTAAGAAGAACAGCTTTTGACCATAAACTTAATAAAACCATCGGCGATGAGATGTTTATAAACGCCGCTTTTTTAGTAAGCAAAGGCAGGGAAAAAGAATTTGACAATATCATGGATGATTTGAGTGATGAATACAAAGATAGAGTAAAGTTTATGTACACTGGGCCGCTGCCCGCATTCAACTTTGTGAATATCGTCATTTATCCGGAAGAATGGGAAAAATAGAGATGGATATAGCTACCAAAGAAGGCAAGTATATATATTGTATCATAGACTCAGATAGGCAGCAGTCTTTTGGCCCGTTGGGTATTGGGGGACGAGGGGACCAACTACATACAATTTGTCATAATGGTATAGCTGCGTTGGTCAGTGACGCTCCCCTCGGGAAATACCGGGTTTCGCGAGATAATTCTCTTGCGCACGAGACAGCTATTGAGACGGTAATGGCCGAATATACAGCCCTGCCGGTGAGATTTGCCACGGTTGCAGAGGATGAAGAAAAAGTAAAGAGAATACTGGAAAAAGAACATGATAGATTTAAAGATTTGTTAGACAGTATTGCCGACAAAACCGAGCTTAGTCTTAAGGCAATACTTAAAGAAGGGATTATTTATAAGAACATCCTGGAAAAGTATGAAGATATAAAGGTATTAAAGGGAAAAATTGCAACACTCACCCCTGAAAAGTCTCATTTTCAACGTATGAAGATAGGGGAAATGGTGGAGGATGCTCTGCAAGCCGAAAGAGAAACTATTAAGGCCGATATTCTAAGCACCTTGGGACCTTTGGCTGTTGAGGTCAAAACAAATGATACTTATGGTGAACTTATGATTGTCAATGCAGCCTTTTTCGTAGAGAAATACAAAGAAACTGATTTTGATCAGCAGGTTCAATTGATCGATGAAAAATATAATGAAAAAGTAACATTCAAATATGTAGGGCCGCTGCCTCCATTTAACTTTGTAAATATCAGCATTAATACCGAGGATTACTGAAGATGTTTTTAATCGATAGCATACTGCTTGCACCATTGAAGGGAGTAATATGGATGGGCCAAAAACTCGGCGATATGGCTCAAAAAGAGCTGTCTGATAAAGGGCGCATCAAGGAAGAGCTTATGCGATTGCAATTGCAGTTTGAACTGGATGAAATAAGCCGGCAGGAATACAACAAAAAGGAAAAAGAACTTTTGGACCGGTTGGATGCCATTACAAATGCAGAAGAAAAGGAGATGTAAAAAATGACCAGTATAGAAGAAGCTAAAGATACCGTTGTAGAGTTCCTACAAAAGGCCCTTGACGTAAAGAACGTAAAGGTTATTGGTGCAACAAAGATTGACAACCAGTGGCACATTGAGGCGGAAGTCTATGAAGAGAATTCTTTTTTGAGGTCTCTTGGGCTGCCTACGAGGGTACAGGATAGGAACATCTATGAAATCAGGTTAAACGATAACTTGGATGTTGAATCTTACGAACGTCAAGGTCATACGCTGGCAACCAGCTAATTTATCAGGTGTATAGTGATGGTAAAAAACGGACGGCTTGTCTACTTGTATTGCGTTACAGACAGCGAACCAAAAATAAAGCAGATAGAAGACTCGCAGAATGACCTCTATTCTGTTTGCCATAACAGTCTCTATGCTGTAGCCGCTAAAGTTGAAGGAAACGAATTTGGCGAAGAGGGTCTGAAAAAGAATATGGCTGATTTAGAGTGGGTCAAGACCAACGCTACATTGCACGAGAGAATAATAGAACAGATTATGACAAATACATGCGTAATCCCCTTCAAGTTTGGAACCTTGTTTAATACAGATATTAGCCTGAGGGCAATGCTTGAAGAATACGGGGAGGAATTTAAGGTAATCTTGAGAAAATTGGACAACAAAGAAGAATGGGGAATAAAGATTTATTGTGATACGGAGAAATTAAAGGGGAATGTTATCAACGATGAGCCGGAGATTTTGAAAATTGAGAACGAAATCAATTCTTCTCCGGCAGGCAAGGCCTTTTTTCTTAAAAAGAAGAAAGCTAAATTGTTGTCACAGGTAGTTAACAGAAAAATCAACGAATCCGGCCAGGAAACCTTCGACTCGCTGAAAGGATTAAGTTTCGAGGCACGAATAAATAAGCTGCTTCCTAAAGAAGTGACCGAGAGAGACAGTGAGATGATTTTAAATTCGGCATTTTTAGTCGACAAAGACGAAGTGGGTGATTTCATCAATATGGTCGATGCCTTGAAGGTTCATTATGAAAACAAAGGGTTTTTCATAGATTGTACCGGTCCTTGGCCGCCGTATAATTTCTGTGGTCTTTCAAAACAAAAGGTGCAAAATGTATAACGTTGTAACGCAGTCAAAGGACGTAACTTTGTTAGAAATTCTGGACAGGGTTCTGGAAAAAGGGGTAGTTATATCCGGCGATGCAGTTATTTCTGTAGCTGATGTTGACCTTATATATTTAGGATTGAGGGTTTTGCTCAGCTCGGTGGAAACCATGGAGCAGTTAAGAGGTACGCCAATCACCGGCACAATGCAGCAGGCAAGATAAAAAATGAAACTATATCTATACGGCATAATAGATTCCAGTAACCATGTAAATGAGCCCATTTATGGGTTGGAAGGGTCCTGTGTTTACAATATCCCTTATTGTGATATAGGCGTGGTTGTCAGTGATTTCACCGGTTTGGTGCGGATGGAGACCAAAGACAATGTTTTAGCGCATGAGCAGGTCATAGAAAGGGTAATGGAGCGTTTTATCGTTTTGCCATTTAGGTTCCATACCGTTTTTGATAGCAGAGATGATGTTCTTTCTCTGGTGCAGAGCTATTATAAAGATTTTAAAGATAACCTGGACAGACTCCGCAATAAGGTTGAGTTTGGCATAAAGGTCATATGGCCATCAGATAAAATAAAAGAGCAGATAATCAACACCTGTAAGAAAAGCAACAAAAAAGTGCTTGTATCAGGTGATTCGTCGAATAAAAGATTTATAAGAAAAAAGTTTGAGAAGTATGTGATAAACGAAGAGTTTCAAAAGAAGGCAAATAAATATATTAACGTTATGGACATGTTTTTCAGTAAGTTTGCCGCAGAAAAGAAACTTAAAAAACTAAAGACCGAGGATATGCTTCTGGATGCGGTTTACCTTGTTGAAAAAAACAATCAGAGCGCTTTCAGGGAGGCTTTTGAACACATTAAAACCATTCATGCAGGATTCAAATTTCTATTCAGCGGCCCTTGGCCTGCCTACAACTTCGTCATTTTACAGAAGAAAAACGACTTGCTTAAAGATTCTAAGAAAGAAGATTTATTTGATAAAGTAATCCGACAGAGGGATTTGGTAGGAGCTGATAAGATATGACATTAAACAGTGTGGTCGAGACAGATTTTCCTGAAGAGTTCATCGAAGAGATAGAAAAGGCACAGGATTGCCTGCCTAAAAAAATCGACGCCAACCCCAAGACGGTAGAAAAAGGGTTGGCTAAGCTGGTGCTCACACTTATAGAGCTGATAAGAAAGCTGTTGGAAAAGCAGGCTATGAGAAGAGTAGAAGCGGGCTCTTTATCCGAAGAGGAAATAGAGAAGGTGGGTGAGACCTTGATGAAATTGGAAAATAAAATGAAAGAGCTGAAGCAAATATTCGGCCTCAAAGACGAAGAGCTAAATCTAAACTTAGGGCCTTTAGGATATCTGATGTAGGAGAAACGATGTCTAAAGAAAGTGCCAAAATAAATTGTCCAATGTTTCAAAAGCAGGAACCGGTGATTGAGGATATTACAGCTAAAATCAATGATGCCAAAGGAGTATTAGAAAAAGCTGATTTTGCGAAAGAACTTCAACAGGAAGTAAATGTCCTTCTCTCCTGCCCGGATTATAACCAAGAAAGTACAGATTGCAGCAACTGCCGTTTTATTGCAAATGTGCGTAAAAAGACAGCAGATTTAGTTATAAAGGCTAAAAAATTAGCATGATTATAAGGGAGCAAGCCAATGGCTGAACAAAAAATGATGCATGCCACTGAGGCAACCAATCTTGCTGATATCCTTGAGAGGGTATTGGATAAAGGAATTGTCATCGCAGGTGATATCAGAATTCAGATTGCTGATATCGATCTTCTCAACATCAAAATAAGGCTTCTGGTTGCCTCCGTGGATAAAGCATTGGAGATGGGCATAAATTGGTGGCAGCAGGACTCGTATCTTTCGACAAAAGCAAAAAAAGCAGACATTGAGCAAGAGAACAAAGACCTGAAAAGGAGATTGGAACGCAATGAGGAGATTAAGAAAAGATTGGAGCGGACCGAGACAGCAGCAACGTAAGTGGAATCCTTATGAGAACACTGATTTATGTACCTATTATACATACCGGTGCCGACCTTGGCTCTATAGCCGAACATGTAGATAAGAAAGGAATTGCTAGTTTAGGGCAGGAGTTTTGGGAAAAGCATAGAAGGACAATCGAAGGTTTTTGGAATGTTATATCAAACTGCTTTGACTCTATAGATGTCAATGGACTAAAAATATACCAGGATGGAATGGTCGGCGAAGACGAAGTCGGCAGGAAAATAGTCGAAGATACCGCTAAAGCCGGAAGCAGAAATTACCAGCTGGTATCAAGGCTTCTTGAAAGAGGGGCTGTTTTAGTTAAGACGGAAGACTTTAAGTTCGTTAAGCAGGAGTATGATAGATTACTTGCCATAACACAGGCCAAATCTATCATGCGAAAAATAATTGCATTTATACGGTATAAGGCAGTCAAATCTGTGCTCTTAAATAAAAGAGATGCGTTCATTGCCAAAAGGATAGACGAAACACTTGAACCTGATGAAAAAGGGATTTTATTTATTGGTGCCTTCCACAAGATTAAAAAAAGACTTCCTAAAAGCATCCATGTTAGAGAAATAAAAGATACAAGCAAGGTAAGGACATATCAAAGATTACTGCCTTTTCATAACAAATATAGAGAACAATTTGACAAATTGGGCAAATACCTTGTTTCGGAGGTAACTTATGAGACGGTATAAGGTACTCAATTGGGGAGCAGTTTGGACATGGAATTGGGGATGGGTAAGTGTATGTCGTCAGTAGACTTGCAGGCTGAAGCAAAAGAAGGTCATCCCTATATTTTCATTTCGCACGCTCATTTAGTAAGGATCAAGCACCGCCAAGTTATAGGCAGGTAGAATCCGCAGTCGGAAATCATCAACAATCTGATGAAGAGCTTCCGTGATATTCGCCTGTTGCAGGTGTAGCTAAGTGCACGCTGCATGATCTTCGTTGTTCTGCTATTACAAACTGGGCCAAGAAATTGCCGATGCAAGTAGTGCAACAGCTTGCAGGACATGCCGACATTGAACAACAAGGAAATACTGCTTGTCCGTGCGGTCAGAAGACTTGGCGTCCGCACGCGGGTGTTGAGTAGTATTTTGGTAAAGATTCAAGGCGGCCGATACCAAAATGACACTTTTGAGTGAAATTTGCTCTCTATGCAATTAAAAAGTTTGACAATGCTTCTGGCAAGTTGTTACATTGTAACAAGTTAAGAGGATTTGCGCCCGTAGCTCAATTGGATAGAGTGCCGGACTTCGAATCCGAAGGTTGCAGGTTCGAGCCCTGCCGGGCGCGTTGTTGTAACTTACTTTCACAAAACACCTTACGTTTTTCCTTGGAAAGCCCTTTTTCCCGGTAATCTCCTCTGCCGCCCGATTAAAAGAGGTTATCCGCCAATCCAGGTCAACAGTGAAGACGCCTTCACTTATCGAGTCCAGAATAACATTTTGTTCTTTGGATTGCGTTCCACTTGCCATAAATTACTTGTATCATAAAAAAATAAATTTCGCAACCATTGTGCCAAATTGACTTGGACAAGAAATCCTGCCGGAAGGGATTTGCGTCATCGAGCAGATTTAGATATTATGGTATCAAATAAGCTCGGCGGTACAGTTGAGCAGGATTCACTCAGCAAGGACAGGCAAAAGATAGGTTACTGGAAAGGATAAGTTATGATTGCCAGGATTTTATTGGGAGTGTTAATTGGAGGGTCAATCGGTGCTCTTCTCGGTTATTTCGGCAAGTGTTCCTCCGGCAGTTGCCCGCTGACGGCAAATCCTTACCGTGGGGCGATATACGGCGCGGTAATGGGGGCTTTACTGGCCTCGGTGTTTTCACCGAAACCGAGAGAGAGAACGGAAAGTTCCAACATTGTCCACATCAATAGTGAGCCTGCTTTCAAAGCTCGGGTGCTTGATACAAATGGGATTTGCCTTGTGGACCTATTCTCTGACCGCTGTCCTCCCTGCAGGGTTCTGGCTCCAACCATATCGTCACTTGCCGATAAGTACGCCGGCAAGGTCACCGTGTGCAAGGTAGATGTGGATAGGGTACCGTCAGTAGCCCGACAGTACAGAGTTATGGCAATTCCAACAGTGCTAATTATTCAGAACGGCAAAGAGGTGGGACGTCTGGTTGGGCTGCAACCTGAAACCGAATATGCTGCACTTCTGGACAAGTTAGTTGGCAAGAACAAAGATTGATACCGAGAAAATTTGCTTGTCTTCTTACTTAGTATCGTATAAATTCTATTGACAAAATCGGCAATACATGAAAAATTTACAGATATTTGTGAAGAACAAGTTTGTTCATATTATAAGATAAGGACGTGTAAATGTCACAAACAGCCCGTTCAGCGGGAGAAAAGGTAAAAGGATTTGTTTGGCTTTTGGTGGTCACTTTTGTTTTATGGATGGCTTTGAGCTCGAAATTAGACTGGCCGGAGTTGGTTTGTGGAGGTGTGGTTTGCCTGATTATTTCGCTCTTTGGAGCTGGTATTTACTCTAAGTTAGATTTCCCGCCGCTAAGTATAAAGAGAATTTTATTCTCCCTAATATATATATTTGTGCTTTTCTGGGAGATAATAAAGGCGAATTTTGATGTTGCCTATCGGGTCATCCACCCCAAAATGCCTATAAAACCAGGTATTGTGGTTATAAAGACTTCCCTTAAATCTGATGTTGCAAAGCTGGTTTTAGCCAGTTCGATTACCTTAACTCCTGGCACGTTTACACTGGATGTTATCGGTGATAAGCTCCTTATCCACTGGATAAATGTGAAAACCGAAGATATTGATGAGGCAACAAGTCTTATAGGCCAGAGATTTGAGAAATATTTAAGGGTGATATTCACGTAAACCAAGTCGGAATTTTCATGAGCAACCAAGAAAGAAAAGGTTAAGGTTCAGCAGTGCCAGTAAACTACGAAAAAGTCGGTGAAACATTGAAGGCCCTTGCTCACCCAGCAAGATTAAAGATTGTGACCGGCCTTCTCAAAGACGAATGTAATGTTGCCCAGATCCAGAAGGTATTAGGATTGCCTCAATCTACGATTTCCCAACATCTTGGGATATTGAAAAATGCAGGTATCATTAAAGGCAGAAGAGAAGGAACCAGGATATGCTACAGAGTAATTGATGCGCGAGTAAGAAAAATTGTGGAAATAATTCAGAGGAAATAATTTTTTGGGTATATCTATCGCCTTATTTGTATATACAAATAAGATAATAGATGTGAGTATTTTATATGAGTGAAACTATCTTTCTTGCGATTATAGGGCTGGCGATTTCATTGTGCCTTTTACGTATGCTCAAGGGCCCCACTGCCCCGGACCGAGCGGTAGCGGTGGATACCATAGCTACGATTACCACCGCTTTGCTTGTTCTTTTAGGTTATATTTTTGAAAGATATGTTTATTTGGATGTCGCTTTGGTTTATGCGGTTCTAACCTTCATCGGTTCAGTGGCTATTGCAAGATTCTTGGAAAAGGGAATTTAAATGCAGGTCATAGGGATTATCATTACGGCAATTGGGACAATATTTCTCTTTTTAGGAAGTCTGGGTTTACTCAGGCTGCCGGATGTCTACAACCGTCTTCAGGCAGGAACAAAGTGCACAACCCTGGGAGCTTTTTTGACCATCATTGGCGTTGGGATAACCCAGCCCGATTGGTTGCCGAAGACATTAGTAATCGCCCTGTTTATCCTTATCACCAATCCTATCTCTAACCACGCCTTGGGTAGAGCATCCTGTAAGAGCGGTGTCCCTCTGTGTGATAGAACTGTTGTAGATAAAACTAAGGATTTTGAGCAGTGTAAACCCCTTCACGATGAGTCGGAGCAAGACGAGGAGATGCAATGATATTTGTTTTCTTTTTAATACTTTTAATGCTTGTTGGGGCAGTCGCGGCCTCTATTTTTAGAGATTTAATTAGTGCGGTAATCGCTGCAGCATTGGTAAGTCTGGCCGCTGCGATACTTTTCTATTTTCTGCAGGCACCAGATGTGGCAATGGCTGAAGCTGCAATTGGCGCAGCATTAACTACAGCCATCTTTATTATTGCTATAAGAAGAACGAAAAGGTACGAAGAATGAGAAGGACAGTCACCATCCTTTTATTAGTAATAGTGGCCTTGGGAATTAGCCTGTCGCTGGCAAAGATTCCTTTCGGCGTGCCAAAATCGAAAGTAGGTAAGCATTATATTAACGAGGGTGTAAAAGAAACAGGAGCTACCAATATAGTCACCTCAGTTGTGGTGAATTACCGTGGTTTTGATACGTTAGGTGAGGTTACGGTTTTATTCATTGCTGCAATCGGTTTAGGCGCGGTGTTAGCAGCCAGCGGAAGGGAAAAAATGAGAAAAACAGAACCAGCCAGCCTAGTGCTCTATACCGGATGCAGGATTTTGTTCCCTCTTATTCTCGTTTTTGGCACCTATATCTTCATTCACGGCCACCTTACCCCCGGAGGAGGTTTTCAGGGAGGAGCGATTATTGCGTCCGGCTTTCTTTTAATTTATCTGGGCTGCCGGGAAAGAAGAATTAGCCGGGTCGCATTTAATCTTGCAGAGTCTTTAGGAGGTCTGGTGTTTGTAATAATAGGCCTGCTTGGTTTGGCTTTTGGCGGCTATTTCCTCTTAAACTTTTTGCCTAAAGGAACAGCGAATACGCTCTTTAGCGCCGGCATTATCCCCATTATTTATATTGCCATTGGATTTAAGGTCGGTTCGGAATTAGCCGGTATTATTGACAACCTGATTGAGGAAAGTTGATGACGTAATGAGTTTTTTAAATAATTACATTTATTATATAGGAGCCTTTGGACTTATATTGATCGGGCTTTATATCATTCTGGTTAAACATAACCTCATTAAAGTCATCATTGGTCTTGGCATTTTGGATACAGGCGTAAATCTGTTTTTGATTTCCGTCGGTTACATCACCAAAGGAACCGCCCCCATTTTTTCAAAGCCTGGGATAGACTCAGAGCATATGGTCGACCCGGTACCACAGGCATTGGTTCTGACAGCTATTGTAATTGGCGTAGCAGTCCTGGCATTGGCCCTTTCATTAGCTATTAGATTATATCAGCATTACGGGACACTTAACCTTCGTAAAATAAGGGAGCAAAGATGGTAAGCCCTGTACTTCTTATTGCAGTACCTTTAGGTCTGGCTTTTGCCATTCCTTTATTTGCTCTTTTTTGGAAAGGTGCGGCTAAATACATCCCGCTGGCAGCACTTGCTTTTAACCTTGTTGTTTCCGTACTGCTGCTTCCCAAAGTATTGGAAAATCCTGTAATTGTTTTCATTGGCGGCTGGCAACCTCCGTTCTGTATTAATCTTGTAGCTGGGCCGGTGGGCGTGTTGTTTTCTGCTATTATTGCTTTAGTAGGTCTTTTGGTTTCTGTCTATGCGCTGGATTACATCAAGGAAGGTCCTACCGAAAAATACCATATGCTTTATCTGTTGTTGCTTACTGGTGCCACTGGTGTAGTCCTTACGGGTGACATATTTAACCTCTTCGTCTTTTTTGAGATACTTTGCATTTCGTCTTACGCCCTTGTAGCTTATTTAAGAGATAAAGCCGGAATTGAGTCAGCGGTAAAATATTTGATTCAAGGGGCGGTTGGCTCAAGCCTTTTGCTTATTGGCATAGGCTTGCTTTACGGCCTATTCGGCACCCTTAATATGGCTGACATTGCCCAGAACATAAAATCAGTTAGCCCCATATCAATTTTTGTACCTATGGTCTTAATTGTTACCGGGTTGGGAGTGGAGGCAGCGATATTTCCTTTGAATGCCTGGCTACCCGATGCTCATTCATCGGCCCCATCATCTATAAGTGCGATTCTATCCGGCATAGCCATTGAGGTGGGCCTTTATGCTGTGGTCAGGGTAGTATTTACTATATTCGGTGCTCAGAGCTTCTTGCTGTTTCTGGCACTTTTAGGAATTTTAACTCTTTTAGTAGGTGAGATGTGCGCTTTTAGCCAAAACAACATCAAGAGAATGCTGGCCTATTCCAGCATAGGCCAAATAGGCTTAATCCTATTTGCTTTGGCCATAGGTACTTCTTACGGAGTAACCGGCGGTTTGTTCCAGATGGTAAGTCACACTCTGGGTAAAGCCCTGTTGTTTTTAGCGGCGGGATACATGATTTACCAAGCCGGTTCTATGGAAATTTCGGCCCTGGAGGGAATGGGCAGGAAGATGCCACTTACCTGTTTAGCCTTTACCATCGGTGCATTTTCACTTGTAGGACTGCCGCCCTTTATAGGTTTCCCCAGCAAATTTCTAATCGTTCGAGCGGCCCTGGCTACCAAAGAAATATACTTCTGTGTGCTTATCGGCCTTGCACTTTTAGCTACGGTAATTGAAGGGGCATATTTCTTCCGTGTAGTACAGGTTATATATTTTAAAGGAGTAAAGGGGAACCCCGAGGTCAATCCTGAAAGGAGAGAAGCTCCTGCTGCTGCCTTAATCCCTATGTTTATCTTCGTAGTATTAATCGTAGTTGTGGGAATATATCCAAAACTGGTAACCGATGTTCTAAACTCCGCTGCTACAGAGTTTTTAAATAGACTCGACTATATCAGGAGCGTTTTAGGATGAGTCTGGAGATTTTACTAATAATTGCCTTTGGTGGAGCACTGCTGACTTATCTTGTGGGAAAAGTCTCTTACAAGGGTAGGAATTTTCTCGCTGTTGTTATTTCTTTGGTCCTGATAGCCTTCGTTGCGTGTCTTTATGGCAAACCGGTGGAAAAGACTTTTTATTTCGGATTTTTCGGCTTGGGACTTGTCTTAAGATTAAACACGCTTTCCTGGTTTTTTGCCATTGCCATATCCACTTTGGGGGCACTTTCTGTGATTTTTTCTTTAAGCTACGTGAAGGACAGAGAAAGGACTGACTTTTATTATTTGATGCTACTTCTCGTTAATGCAGCTATGCTTGGAATTGTTTTCTCTGGTGATTTAGTTTGCTTCTTTATCTTCTGGGAAATAATGAGCTGGTCTACGTTCCTCCTCATAAGCTATAACCGAGGACCCGCATTAGCTGCAGGAATGAAATATATCATTATGTCACTTGTTGGTTCCTTAGCAATGCTTATTGGGATGATATCGCTTTATACAGGTTACGGAACTCTGGATATATCACAGATCGCCTCTGCGATTACCTCTGCCTCGTCGGGCTATATTCTATTCATTTTGATTATTTTTGGTATTGCTTTCGGGATTAAAAATGCGGTTATGCCTCTGCATACCTGGTTGCCTGATTCCTACGCAGAAGCTCCATCTCCGTTTACCGCGGTGCTTTCCGGGATGCTGACGCGAATGGGGGTATATGGCTTTCTTCTTCTTATGTATGTTATCGTCGGCTTGCGTAATGTGATTACACCGCGTTTGCTAAGTTATCATTACATTCTTGCCTGGTTAGGGGCTGTTACCATTGTTATCCCTACTTTTATCGCTATGCTGCAAAATGATGCCAAAAAGCTTTTAGCCTGGCACGGGATTGGTCAGGGTGGTTACATGATTTTGGGGATTGCTTTTGGGACAAGTTTGGGCCTGGCTGGAGGGATATTTCATACGCTTAATCACGCAATATATATAGTGTTGCTTTTCATGAGCGTAGGTGCAGTCCAGTATAGAACCGGCGGCGAGAGGGATTTAAATTCACTGGGTGGTTTAATCAAGAAGATGCCCATCGCTTTCGTTGGCGGGCTTTTGGGAATTGCCGGACTGATGGGTGTGCCTTTAACCAACGGATTTGTTTCCAAATGGCTGATTTATAAAACATTGATTCTCCAGCGTTCGCCTTTTTTAGCTTTTGCCGCATTGATAGGAACCTGGGGAACCATACTTTCGGTTTATAAGTTCCTTCATAATATGTTCTTAGGTCAGCTTCCTGAAAAATATGAGAATGTAAAACCAGCACCGTTTAGCATGCAGCTTCCTATAATTATTCTTTCAGCTGCTATACTCTTGTTTGGCATACTGCCTGGTATCCCCCTTAAGGTTATCAATGCGATTGGAACTTCTTTCGGTTTTGAAACCTTAAATGTAACCTTATGGGGAATTACCTCGGAAACCGGAGCATTAAATACAATAAACATTTTCTCTGCCTTGTTAGTCGCTGCAATTTTCGTCTGGATACTATTTCGGCTGGGCGCAAAATCAGTACCGGTCTCTCAGGAAGATAGTTACGCAGCTGGTGCACATATCCCAAAAGATAAATACCACTATACAGCCGAATTCTATAATCCGTTGTACAGGATGATAAAGCCTTTTTTGAGGGATGTGATAGACGAGTTTTATTATCGGATTGCAGCTTCCGTGCAAAGGTTATCTGACAGCGTCAGGCGCGTGTATACTGGTGACGTAGGCTATTATGTAACGTATATTATCTTATTCTTAGCACTGTTAATTCTCGTTCAGATTAAGTGGAAACCATGGTAATAAAAGTTATTCAGGTAATTCTATCTCCGGTTTTGGCGCTTGTGGTAGGAATATTCTTTTTGGGTTTGGCCAGGAAGATTATGGCAAGAATCCACTGGCGGTATGGCCCTCCTCTTATACAGCCGGTTATTGATATGATTAGATTGTTTTATCAAAAAAGCGTGTCACACGGCCGTATGTTTGACTTAGGGATAGTCCTTTCTTTAGCTGGTTCTATCGTGGTGGTTTTATTTCTCCCCTTTGGCCAAATGTGCCCTTTAAGTAACTCAGGTGGTCTGCTGGTGATTCTTTATATCATGCTGCTCGCACCTTTAGGTCTTGCCTTATCAGCAGGACAAGGAGCTAACCCGAATATCAGTATCGGCATCTCACGAAAGCTTATCCTGAGTTTGGGATATGAGGTGCCTTTGCTTCTTGTGCTGTTGGCGGTAATGACCCGTTATAAAACAATTTCTATAATGGAAGTGGTAAGCGCCCAGCAGAGTACAGGTTGGTTAATTACTTCTTGGCCATTATTTTTGTCGGGACTTTCTTATTTTCTTATTTTGCCTGCGATACTTGGCATCAGGCCTTTTGATATGACTTCGGCACCGCAGGAGATATCTTCCGGACCGATGGTGGAATACGGCGGCAAATATTTGGCACTGGCTACTATTGAACACGCTCTTGTTCTGTTTATCAGTATCGCCCTTTTCGTAAATTTATTTCTGGGAGGTGGAGCTAATCCCATCACTTTTTTTATTAAAATGTTAGTGGTGTTTGTGCTTGGCGTATTCATACACGCTGTCTTTCCAAGGTTTAGAATCGAACAGGCAATTAAATACTTGTGGAAGTGGCCCACGCTACTGGCTTTTTTAGGTCTGATTATAACCTTGGCCATAAGGAGTTAGAAGTTGGATAGAAACCAAATTACAAAGTGGTTTAAAGCACCTGCCAAGATGGCAAATAAGTATTCGCTGCACGTGATATATTTTTGCACCGGCTGCGGAATTATTGAAGTTCCTCCGGTTATAACCTCGCGCTGGGACGCGGAGCGATTCGGGGTAATCCCTATAGCCACACCCAGGCAGGCAAATCTGTTTCTAATTACAGGGTATGTGTCTGTAAAGACCTTGAGGGCTATTATAAGGACATACGAGCAGATGCTCGAACCAAAATACACAATAGGCTTTGGGTCTTGTCCTATCAACGGCGGAATGTACTGGGATTCATATAATACGATTAAGCATCTGGATAAGTATATCCCTATAGATGGCTGGATAGCCGGGTGTATGCCAAGGCCAGAGGCGATAATTATTGCCGTAACCCACCTCTGGACACTGATTGATAAGGATATGGCAAACGGATATGTAAAATATAGAGAGAATTACGAATACTATAGAAAGAACCAGGAAAAGGTATTGGGTGAACTTGATTGGCCACCGTTATACCCAACAGAATAACAACAATGAGAAGAAGACAAAATGCCATCTAAAAGATCAAAAGTAGAAGTTAGACCAAAAGAAGCTATGTATTATGATTTAATGATAAGCTTAATTTTTTTAGGCAGTTATCCTCATTTTATTAAAAAGGTGATTGAAAAAATGGATTTAAA
>Ga0315548_1001938_pt1 | contig 16608 bp, 12 predicted proteins | sample SalMarSW160110MG_2_FD_202540 | JGI IMG/M metagenome (GOLD analysis project Ga0315548, IMG submission 202540) | Salt marsh sediment microbial communities from the Plum Island Ecosystem LTER, Massachusetts, United States - Salt Marsh Sediment SW1601-110 ...
CGTCACTCAGATAAATCCGTCTATCGGCGAAGAAGCGAAGCTGCGTGCCTTGATTGCAATAATTTTGTCGCTGGCTGCAATCGTCGCATATATCTGGATTCGATTCGGTAATGCACGTTACGGTTTCGCCGCTATAATCGCTCTCGTTCACGATGTCTGTATAACCCTTGGCGCCGTTACAGCCTGCACCTTTATTGCGAACACAAAAATTGGAGAAGCACTCTTAATCGGGGACTTCAAGATTAATCTGGCGATAATAGCTGCGTTTTTAACCCTCATCGGATACTCTCTTAACGATACCATCGTTGTCTTCGACCGAATCAGAGAGAACCGTCGAAAGACCCAGCTTACGACGCAGACAATAACAAACAGCATTAACCAGACGCTTTCCAGAACTCTTTTAACGTCATTTACAACGTTTATCGTTGTCCTTATAATGTATATATTCGGCGGCCAGGCTCTAAGAGGATTTACCTTCGCTATCGGCTTTGGTGTTATAATAGGAACCTACTCATCTATCGCTATAGCTGCCCCGGTCCTATTGATTGGCACAAAAACTAAAACCGAAAAAAAATAATTAAACACACAGCGAATCAGCTTTGCAGCTTAAAAGCTCATTCGCCGGCGGTCGAAAGATGAAAAAGGATTTTAAAATAGGATTGCTTTTGGGTCTTGTACTCGTCTCAATCGCAGGGATATGGCTTTGTGTTTCACCAACGACCAGCGTCAGAACACGTCTGGGAAACCTGCAAAAATCAAAAATAACTCCAGAAGCCAAGAAACAGGAACCTGGGCCCATATTAAATCAGCCAGCCGATTCAGATTCCAAAAGCACACAAACCAGCCCTGTTCAAGAACAAATCCCCGATAACAAAGAGACTGAAAATATCCCCGATGAAGCCTCGATTAAAGAAGAGCCGACAACAAATACCCAGTTGTACATTGAAGACATAACAAGGTTTCACACAGTTCGCGAGGACGAAACCTTATCCGGAATAGCTTTGAAATATTACGGCTCAGCAAACAAATGGACAAAAATTCGCGACGCCAATCCGAAAGTCAACCCCCGAAAGCTGCAGCCCGGAACTACATTAATTATCCCCCCATAATTTGCACCTGCCGGTGAAAAGTTCCTGCCTGTTCAGTCTTTTATATGCACAGCAGCTTCCCTATCGAGAAGCCAGGTAACTTTATCAAGCACAGGCCACAAAAAATGTATCGGATACCTGACCTCGTCAGGCTCACTTGTAAAAACGTCTCTTAAAATGCCAGCTTTTTGGTGTCCTGAGACAAGGATAACCAAATGCGAAGCAGCGCGTAAAACAGCTCGACTCAGCGTTATCCTGCTGAGCCTCTCTTCAAGGTCGTAAACAACACAGGCGAGACTATCCTCATCAAAGGCCGCAAAGCAATTTGGAAACAGTGAACCCGGGCAGCCCTCAACACTTAAACCCAGCACTATCAAATCAAAACAGGGAATCTGCTCCTGCTCCAGCCGGAACACGTCTCTGATTGTCTTTTCATAACTAAAAGCAGCTTCTCTTAAATCGCTGTACTCAGTCGGAATCCGATGGATATTTTCCTTCGGTATGTCAACCTTCGGCAGGAAAGTGTCGGCGGCAATTTTATAATTGCTGAACCTTAAATCCGTTTCTACCATTCGCTCATCGACCCAGAACAAATGGATTTTATCCCACGCCAGAGACCTGGACTGGGCAAGGTCTCCTAAAAGCCTGAAAAAATTAACAGGAGTCTGGCCTCCGGATATGGCGACACAGAATTTACCTCTCTCTTGAATTGCTCTCTCGGCATTTCTGATAAAAATCTGAACGCCCCGGAGAGCAAAACTTTCAGCATCCGGCGTAATCTCAATATTAGTATTATATTTTGCTGCAGTGCCCATTATCGTACCCCAATTGCGATATCGGCCCGCATTATTGTCTTATCCTATATATTATCTGTTCTAAAAATCAGTTTTGCCAGCATTTTTATAATAAAAACAAAAAAATTTTAATCCTCATTAAGAATTTCGCTAAGACTTGATATTCAAAACACTTACAGAATACGGAAAAAACCGTAAAAAACAGATCAGGTAACACCGTCGATTTGCCACATAAAGGCTTTTATTCCTTCAGAAGCGAGTTTCTCTCTCATTCGGCGCACCTTATCCATTATTTCTTTAGCTTTGGATTCGTCGACTATTACCAAGGTACCGTAATTAACTCCCGGCCAAACATCTGAACTAAGATGCGGTTCGCTCATTTTACCCTTGCCCAGTGTGTCCGTAAACTTGGTATAACAATCCACGCCCAGAGACTGCAAAGCCTCGTTAACATCTCTGTCAAGAGCGACGTTGTGCATAATTAAAACTGCTTTCATAATAATCCCCTGACAGAAAAGCTCTTTTTATAATCTTCAAAAACGCTGTACAGCGTCGGCATCAAAATAAGCGTTATCACCGTTCCCACCGCAAGTCCTCCGATAATCGTGACAGCGAACGGCACCCAGATTTCTCCTCCTTCACCCCTTGATAATGCAAGGGGCGCCAACGCCAGAATTGTGGTTACACTCGTGCATACTACAGGCCGAAGCCTGCTTCGACCACCTTCGATAATAGCTGAATACACATCGTACTCTCTATGGCGGAGTATCCCTATATAACTTATCAAAACGATACCGTCATTGACAACAACGCCGACAAGCATTATCAACGCAAGAAAACTTACGATGCTCAACGCCTGGCCGGTTAAAGCCAGAGCAAAAATAACACCCACAATACCGAACGGTATCGAAAAGAATATAATAAACGGGTCACGGTAAGACTCAAACTGTGAGGCCATCACCATATAAACAAGAACCATTCCGAGACCAACCGCTATCAACAACGACTTAAAGGCGTCCTGTTTTTCCTCCTGTGCACCTGACAATTTATAGCTGAAACCCGGCGGAGCGGGCAGCTCATCAAGAGTCTCTTTAACATCATTGGCCACCGAACCCAGGTCTCTGTCCACAATCTCTCCTGAAACCGTAATATAACGTGACTGGTCTTTTCTTTCAATTTTCGTCGGGCCTACGCCTTCTTCGATTTGTGAAATATTGCTCAGGCTAATCGCACCACCGCCGGGAAGAGACACAAAAGCATCTCGCAAATCCTCAAGCTTGTCCCTGTCAGAAGGCCTGAGCCTTACTTCAATATCATATTCGTCACCGCTTTCACGGTATCGCGATGCCGTGCTGCCCGCAAAAAGAGTTTCTATCGTCCTGCCGACCGAAGTAACATCAAGGCCGAGTCTCGACGCCTTTTCCCTGTCGATGCCAACCTTGATCTCCGGCTTCTCTTCTTTTCTGCTTAGCTGAATATCCCTTACACCTTTTATTTTCGAAATCGCATCCTCAACAGCACCAGCGTAACTGCGAGCGTCATCCATATCATGGCCGTAAAGCTCAATCGCAAGCTTTCCGCCGCCTCCGAATACCAGCGATTCGAGCGGGTCCTCCGCACTATATCGAATAACCGCGCCCGGCATATCTTTGAGAATCCTGCGCATTTTTTCTATTACATCGTTCGGAGACACATCACGCTGCCTTTTGGGAACAAGAGACAAATACATAAGGCCCGTATAGCTTTCTTCTTCCGTCGCATACATACCCCCCGCTGCCCCGCCGTAAACACCCCATCTTATGAAGCTGTCCCGCATCTGGGGAATATGCATCATAGCAGCTTTCTGAATCTGCTCCATAACCCTGCCGGTCCTCTCATAACGCGTCCCGATGGGAAGCTCAACGTTGGCGACAACTCTGTTCTGGTCCTGCTGCGGGAAAAATTCCGTACCGATAAACTTCGCTATGCCGATACTCCAGATAAATAAAAGAACGCAGGATATCAAAACCGTCTTTCGATTCCTCAGTGACCAGTTGAGAAAATCAACGTACAGCTTTTCAAGATAAACAAGAGACCTCTCTCCAATCTGATAGAACAAACTTAGCACACCTTTATTCGGCTTTTCTTTTTCGACCTTCAAAAACTTCGAGCAGAGCATCGGCACAAGCATAATAGCGGTGAAAAAAGAGGCAAAGAGGGCAGTGATAACTATCACTGCAAACTGACCGAAAATTATAGCTGTGATACCGCCCGCAAATATAATCGGAACAAAAATCGCCACCGTTGTCAAAGTTGAAGCAAAAACCGCGGTGCCAACCTCGTTGGCCCCGAAAACTGCACCTTCTTTCGGCCTTTGTCCCCTCTGGCGGTGACGATGTATGTTATCGATTACAACTATCGAATTATCAACAACAAGGCCGACCGCTATCGCAACTGATGCAAGAGAATCGGTGTTTAACGTATATCCGAAAAGCCAGAAAACCAGAAACGTGATTATAAGCGACGTCGGTATCGCAGCGGCCACTATAAGGCTCGCCCGCAAATCTCTTAAAAAGAAAAGTATCACCATAAAAACAAAAAATATAGCCCACAACACCGTCGATCTTAAATTGTTCACCGACGCCAATATGAACTCGGAATTGTCGATAACGATTTTTGGTTCCACATCCGGAGGCAAATTATTTTTCAGCTCTTCGAGTTTTTCCCTGACCCTGGTGGCGACTTCAACAGTATTGCTTCCGCTTTGCTTCTGTATAAATATCGCCATCGCCTGCTTGCCGTTCATCCTGACGTCTATTGTTCTTTCCATAAAGAAATCGCTCACGTTTGCAACGTCGCCAAGCTTGACAGGTATCCCGTTGCGCTGCGTCAAAACAACTTCAGAAACCTCTTCGGGGCTTGAAAACTCCTCGGGCGTCCGCAGCAGGTAATCCTTGTAACCGGTTCTGATATTACCGCCGGGCGTTGAAGCGTTCTGTAATGCTATCGCCTGCTGTATCTGCACCAATGATATATCGAAAGCTGCAAGCCTGTCCCGGTCCACATCAACGCGTATCTGTCTTTCCAGGCCTCCTCTTGCCATCGCTGCAGCAACACCTTTGACCCTTTTCAGAGGGTCTATTATCGCATTGTCAACTATGTTCTCCAGATTCGGGTAATTTTCCCTCGCTGTGATTGCTATAATCATTATCGGCATCATATCGAGGTCGAACTTGAAGACAACCGGCTCATCCGCTTCCTCCGGCAGCACATCCTTGACCATGTCGAGCTTTTCACGAACGTCATTTACAGACTCATCAATCTTCTCACCCCAGTTGAACTTCAATGTCACCGCGGATATCCCCTCCTTTGATACCGAAGTAACCTCATCAACGCCCGAGATAGTGCTGAGAATATCCTCAATCGGCTCGGTTATCAGTGTCTCGATTTCTTCCGGGCCGGCTCCGCTGTACGAAGTAATAACCGACACCGACGGTATCTCGATATCCGGCATTAAATCAATTCCGAGCCTCGTAAGTGAGTAAAGCCCCAGAACGACCATCGCCACGAATATCATCAACGTCATTACCGGCCTGTTAACCGAAAAATTTGCTAACTTCATATTTACCTTCTACCCTGCAAATCCATCCCTTTATTTGGTTCTTAATTCTCCTGCGCTGCCTCCAGACCGACCTCTTCGAGCTTTACCACCTTTACCTTCTTGCCATCTTCCAGATAATACATTCCGTTAACAACTATTCTTTCTCCCGCCTCCAGGCCTTCGGTTATCTCACAGCGGTCAGCCTGAACTATGCCTGTCCTGACAATACGCTTATGCGCAACGTCATCCTCCACAACGTACACATAAGGCTCATCAATCTTGCCGCCGAGAACAATGTCTCTGGGAACTACTACAACGTCATTTTTCTGCTGCAAAACCAGTGTAATCTTCGCGAACATCCCCGGCTTTAGCATCAAATCCTTATTTTCAAGACGTAACTCCGCCTGTACCGTGTGCGTTTGCTCATCAAGAGCCGGGTATACCGAATAAACCTTCGCTTCGAATTCCTTCATACTAAATGCGTCAACCCTGACTCTCGCTGCTGTCCCTTCGGCAATTTTTCCCACATATCTTTCCGATGCAGAAACCACAAGCTTAACGGTCTTTATATCAGCAACTGTTACAATACGCTGACCTATGTTTATCAGGTTACCAATATCAATATGTTTCATTGTAACTACCCCGTCGATGGGGCTGCGTATCGTCGATTCCCTAAGATTTATTTCAGCCAGCTCAAGATTCGCCTTGGCCGAATTCAAATTCGCCGCCGCCAGCTCCGCTGCTGTCACAGCCTTGTCCTTGCTCTGCTCCGTCGCCGAGCCCCCTTCGTACAATGCCAGTATTCTTTCTCTTTCACGCTCGGCATCCGCCACCTCAACCCGGGCTGCCTCTACAACGGCACGAGCGGAATCCAGATGAGCCTGGTAAGTATCATGGTCTATCACAGCAAGCTGCTGGCCCTTTTTAACCTCAAGACCCTCTTCAACATCAACCGGCCTGTCCTCACCGTTAACAAGCTTCAAAGATTCGATTCTGCCGGAAACCTTTGTTGTCACTTCCGTAACATTATTAGCCCTTATCCAGCCGGTAAGCTCTATCGTCTCTTCTATGGAATCGGTCTGTACCGTATCAATCTCTACGGGAACGATTTTTTCACCCGTATCCTCTTTGCCTCCCCGATGAAAACTGGCTAACGCAAACGTAATAACTATAGCCGCGATAAGAACCGACCAATACACTGCCCGCCTGCTTAGCTTCTGCTGACCCGGTGTCCCTTCTTTTACAAAAATCCCTTTGAGTCTCTCTATCGGTTTTTCATCTTTCATTTTTTTCCTCTTGTCCCCTTGTTTCCTGCCAAACCAAACGTTACTGAATATTTAATACCACATCCGAATCCTGGGCTGAAACCCCCGGCTGTTCAGCATCATACGGTACCGCCAGCGTACCCATAGATTTCTGCAAATCGAGTTTTGAGATTATATGCGTATATATTGATTGATAGTAATTTGCCATTGCCTCCGTCAAAGCCGACTGAGCATCTATCATCTCAACCTGTGTATTTGTTCCCTCTTTATAACCTACCTCCGCCAGCCTCAGGCCCTCCTCAGCTCTTGTCAGATTCAGACGCTGAGAATGCACAAACTCCTCGGCGTCGTGAATACTTAACAAGGCTTTGGTAATCTCAAAAAGGGTTGTCTCCTCTGCATCAACAAGATTTATCTGAGCCTGTTTGAACCTTGCCTTCTGCTGAATGACACTGCCTTCGCGTGCAAAGCCGTCGAAAACCGGAAAAGAAACCGAAACTCCCGCATTCCATATATAACCCCAGTCGATTAAGGTCCCGTTATGGGGGTCGGGTTTTGAAAAAGAACGCTCATAAAATCCGCTGACGGCCGGCCAATACTGGCTGCGAGCTATATTAAGCTGCTCCTTCTGATATTTAATATCAAGCTCGCCCGAAAGTAAATCAGGCCTATTATTGAAAGCCGTCTCGACCGCCTGCTCCATTGATATATCTTCAGGGACATAAACAAGCTCATCCGTCAAACTGACCTCGCTGTCCTGAGAAACTCCCATTATCTTCAGAAGATTCGCCTTTGCTACATTAATGGTGTTTTTGTTCTGTATCAGCTCAGCCTCGAAATTCGACAGCTCAACCTCGGCCCGCAGGACGTCAAAGTCAGAGGCGACACCGCCCTTTCGCTTAGTTCTTACGTTATCGAGATGAGCCTGCGATGACCTTACAGCATCCTGACTTATCTCAAGAAGGTGCTGGTCTAAAAGTACATCGTGATAAGCGTGTATCGCCAGATATAAAATATCCTGAACCGTAGAGCGAACCGTCTCGTCAGTCATAAGTGAAAACAGCCTTGCCGAATTCATTCGAGCTATCATCGAGCCTCCGTCAAATATCGGCTGACTAACTCTCAAGCCCGCTGAGTAATTATCCACGTCACCAAATGTAATGGGCCCCAAGGAAGCAACCTTATCTTTGCGCATATAATCATACGTTAACATCAACGATGGTAATATCGCTGAGTATGACCTCAGCTCCTCTCCCCTGGCCACCTCTTTTTCCTGAACGATGCTTTGCAGCATCTTGTTATTCACAATTGTAAGTTTTATACAATCCTGCAAACTCAGCTCGCCGTTTATCAACGTCTGCGCCATCTGCTGTGCCTTTTTCCGGCTTTGCCATTGCTGATAAGCCTGCTGCCTCGACAGGGTTATATCCTCGTAATACTGCTCTTTGCTCACACATCCTGTCAAAATCACTGCTGCTGTTACTGCAAAAATAATTTCTTTATACTTTTTACCTATCTTTTTCATTCCCGTTCCTCTTCCAAAGTTTCATTTTCATTTTATGCTTTCTCTTCAACTGTTGCTCTTATCCCTGCCGCTGAAAATTCCACAATATGTTCCATCATTTCTTTCATACCCGGAATTTTCTCCTGCATATGCATTTCATCCCTGTATATCTCGTTAAGATGTATGGTTTGCATTAACTGACCGATTATTGAAATGACATTCATAAATATTTCTTTTTCAGTGATATCCGTATAAATCCGTTTCAACGCATTACCAAATGCCTTCATTATTGGAATAGCAACTTCTTCTGCAAATGTATGTTTTGGAAGACGAGGTTCGAGCATTTCGTGAATCATAAGCTTCATAAATCTCTGCGCCCTGCCATTTTCCACAAATGGTTCAATGAAAGATTGTGCAAATGCCTTAAGAAGCTGTTCCAGCGTCACACCCTGGGGGTTATCTTCTAAGACTTTGTTTATGCTTTCTATTCTTACGTCTCTTAAAATTTTTAAGTTCCTTTTTATCACCTCCACATACAGATTATCTTTTCCCTGAAAGTGATAATTTATCGCTGCAAGATTACAATTTGCTTTTTTTGTGATTTCACGAACAGTCGTTGACGAGAAACCCTTCTCACTAAACAATTGTTCTGCAGCAGCCAAGATTCGCTGCCGAACCTCAATATGTTCATCCGTTTTTAATTTGTTATCCATAAAAGGAACCATTATATTCTCCTTAAACATATGTTTCATACGAAAGTATAAAACATATGTTTCATATCGTCAAGTTTCATATGCCTATTTTCAAAAAAAAGTTTTTTTTACCTATTTTATAGAATCAAAATATGACACTTATATCAGTTATAACGATAAGGAAACGGAAAATGAAGACTTGTATTATAAGATGTTCTTATTATGTTAAAAGGCTATGTAATAAAAATTTTCTTTTTTTTAGTAATGAACAAATATAGCTTAATTATTGTATCATCTGCTATACCAATTAGTTATAAACTTTTTAATCCATAAAAAATATAGTATATACCTTTTCGTATGTGTTTATATTTAACAAAATCATATAAAATGCTAAAATGATGTGTTTTATGGCAAAAACACTAAAAAAAACAAATAAAACAAAAACAAATGTCCGTAAAAGTAAGGCAAAAAAAGCGTCTAATAAGGTTGCAAAGGTCAGGGGCAAAAAAACCTTCAAAAAATATTCAGACGCTGTTAAATACCTGCTTGAAAAAACGGACTATGAGAAGGAAAAACGTCTCAGCTACAATATAACCAAGTTCAACCTCAACAGGATGGAGAAGCTTCTTTCTCTTCTCGGAAATCCTCACAAAAAAACACGCACCGTCCACATAGCCGGAACAAAGGGTAAAGGTTCAACGGCTACTATGCTGGCTAAAATGCTCGAGGCAAACAACTATAAGGTTGGTTTATATACATCACCGCATGTTACGCATCTTCATGAGCGAATAATGGTCAATTCGAGTATGATAACTGAACAGGAAATTCTTAACCTCGTCAACCGGATATATAAACCTGTAGAGAAACTATCCAAAACAGAAGATGTAACATTTTTCGAAATTATGACCGCATTGGCATTTATGCACTTTGCTGACGTCAAAACCGATATATCAATAATAGAGACCGGTATGGGCGGCAGACTTGACAGCACCAACCTAATAAAACCGGAAGTGATTGGAATAACAAATATAAGCATCGACCACCCACATCAATTAGGCAATACAATTGAGAGCATTGCCAAAGAAAAGGCTGGCGTCTTCAAGCAGGGTGTACCGATTGTTACTATCAAACAGCATCCAAAGGCGATGACTGTCCTGAAAAACCACGCTAATGCCGTCAAAGCTCCCCTTAGTGTTACCGGTCAGGACATCAGTTTTTCATACAGATTTGAGAACTCTCGTGAGTACGGACCTCACAACAAAATATGCCTGACAACACCAACCAGCAGATTCGAACACCTGCGAGTCCCCCTTCACGGAAAACACCAGGCTGTCAATTGCGGCCTGGCGCTGGCTCTGCTCGATAAACTCAAATCGAGCGGATACAAAATTGATAATGAAAAAGCAGCCGTTGGACTGAATAAAGTTTATCTCGCCGGAAGAATGGAAATGATATGTGACGACCCCAGGATTATGATAGATGGCGCTCACAATGAGGCAAGCATAAGAGCTTTAATCCATGCTATAGGCCAGAATATACCATATGATTCTATGGTGATAATTTTCGGCTGCAATACCGACAAAGATATCAAAGGGATGCTTCTGCAATTGCAATACGGCGCCGACAAGGTAATATTTACGCGCAGCAGCTCCATCAAAGCCGCCTCCCCTGAGGACCTTGCAGATATGTATTCTGAAATATGCGACAAGATGTACCAGACCTCTTTGGAACTCGGTGAAGCCTTGCGGCTTGCGAGAAGCGCCGTCGGAAAAGAAGATTTGATTTGTATAACCGGAAGTTTTTACCTCATAGGCGAGGCAAAAAAACTCTTTCAAAAAACCGGAAGCATCAGGCCTTAGCCTCCATTTCGGCCATCGCAGCTTCAGGTGCCTGCAAATTCAGCGGCAGTGTAAAGAAGAACGTGCTTCCGCGGCCCACTTCCGATTCAACCCATATATTTCCGCTATATGTGCCGATGATTTTCTTCACAATTGAAAGGCCGATTCCCGTACCTTCCACTTCATCACGCCGCTTCAACGTCTGGAAAACTTTGAATATCTGCTCAAAATGTCTTTCTTCGATACCCGGGCCGTTATCGGCCACGCTGAACCTCCAGAAATCATTCTCCTTAACACAGCCGACCTTAATTATCCCGTCGGGCTTGTCCATATATTTCACGGCATTGCTCAGCAAATTCTGAAAAACCTGTGAAATACAGGTCCGCTCACACATTATTACCGGCATCTCATTGTCAATCATAATCGAGATATTTTCAGGAGGTGCGATTAAATCAATAATTTCCGGCAAAAGCGAATTTAAATCTACCGCTGTCTCCTCCTTTTCAACGCGCCCAACTCTCGAATAGTTAAGGACACCCTCAATCAGAGCCTGCATCCTGTCCACCCGGCTCACAAGCAATTCCAATTGCTTTTTGCCTTCTTCATCAAATTTATCAGTATAATCAGCAGCAAGAAAACCTATTATCGATTTAATACCCCGCAAAGGCGCCTTCAAATCGTGTGAGATTATATACGCAAAATCCTTTAATTCCTGATTAATGCTCTCAATCTGGCCGAGAAGCTCAGCCTGTTTTTCTTCAGCTTTTTTGCGTTCGGCGATTTCTCTGTTGAGATTATCTATCGAAGTAGTCGTTTTCTGTAGGTTATCAGCCATCTCGTTAAAAGAGACAGCAAGATCTGAAAGCTCATCATTACCTTCAATCAGGATAGGTTTGTCCATATCGCCATTTGCCAAATTTAAGGCTCCCATTCTTAACGCTGAAACACGCTTTGAAAGAGACCGTGACAAAACAAACGTAGCGGCAATACTCCCTAAAATCCCAATAATTGATGCTGATAAAAATGTATATCTTTTCATTTTTAGCGCAGCGATTGAGACATCATAACTTTGCTGTGCTTTCTTTTCTATATCGCTCGATATCAAACCTAGATTCTTGGAAAATACACTAAAACTTGGAAAAGAGGAGTATCTGCTTGTTTCTTTGGCTTCGGACATATCCATTGATTTTGCATACTGCAGGCTTTTCTCTAAACCTTTGCGATATAATTGCCAATTGTTTAATAACGTGGCAGCCCTCTTATTCCCTTTTAGAACAGCGGTTGAGATAATATTGCGAAGATCCTTTTCAAACAACTCTGCGAGGTTACTCAAGTTGTCGATTTCTCCGGTAACCGTGTAGTAATCACTGTTTTCAAAAAGTTCTACTTCCATAAGCCGAATTTGATTGGCGCGATAATGAAGTTGGTTAATTTTTGTTAATGCTTGTATCTGCTCGTTGATTACGGTATGCAGTAACTCAGAATCGTTAATGGTTTTATTCCCAAAGATCGAGATGATCCCTATAATAATACAGAGCGATCCAAATCCTATTAAAAGCTTATAAACAAATCTTATTTTGATTTTCTTTGTTGTTTTACTCATGATAAAACATCTATTTTCAATATACTCTTGTTAATTATCAGGAGATGCTGGAAGGGACTTTTGTGGAAATTTCTTTATAAATGACCGCCAGTATTGAATTTGCTTATCTCTTCCATATTTCTCCGTTATTATTTCCCATTCACGGGCTGTCTGTTCCATTGCTTCTTTAGCTGTCAAGTTTCCCCTGGCTGCCAATAATAGATTTTCGTCAAGCGCTCGAATATATTCGGTATCTCCCGGCAATCCTGTTCCTGCCGGTATGACAATGGGGATCTGTTGTGCCAAGTTGTCGAGCGCTTGCTTAGTATAAATGGACCGTAAGTGTTCATCTGTCAAATGATTCATACGATATGGATCAGCTATTCCATTCGTCACCAGAATACTGCGGCAGGATATATCCGGATCAGACAGCCACATCGCAAATAGAAATGCTAATTCCTTATGCTTGCTTGTATTCGCAATTACCAGATTGTTTCCGTATATAAAGCTTGGTCTTTTGATTATTGTGTTGCCGACTTTTGCCCCCGGAACTGAAACGCATATAAATTTACCTTTAATTTCCGAGGACTCCAGATTAAATATCTTTGCTGCGGCCAACGTTATGATACATGAAAACCCATCACCCCTTTTAAAAAAAGGCATGGTATAATTATAATCGTTACCTTTTTCTAATACGTCGGGAGGTGAAAAAGGTATGGTTGCCAGATAGCTTTCCGTGGCAACAATACCCGCGGGAGAATCAATAAGGGGATGCATATTTTCATCAAACAGATATTGATTGGGGTTTGCTTGGCATACATAACGTGGCATCCAAAACATCCATCCCGTTAAAGGATCTCTCTGTTCGCACGAACCATAAAATCCATCTCTGTGGTTATGAAAAAATTCCACCAGAGTTTGGTATTCCTCCCACGTTTGAGGAATATTAAGCTCGCGGCCGTATTTCTTTTTAAACGCATCTTTATGCCCTGCGTCATCCATGAGATCTTTTCTTAGATATAAAACGATTATATCCCCGTCAGCAGGAATGGCCACTATCTTTTCGTTAAATTCGGTTTGAATCTTCGGTAATATATATCCGTCAACTCGGTTGTCATCAAAGACAAGGTCATATTTCTGAACAAAGGCAGTGAGGTCCGCGATATAATTGCCTACGTACAAATCAGGATATTCGCGCTGCCGAGCAACCATAATATCTACATCTGTACCTTCCTCAAGACACTCTAACAATGCCCGTTGTGGCATAATTTTGGCTTCAATCAATGTTCCAGTTTGTTGCTCCCATTCGATTTTGAGTTCAAAATCGTTCCCCCAAAAATTATTAATATTTCCCTTTTTAACTAAAATTTTAACAGGGGTACCCTCTGCCACTTTTCCTGTTCTCACAAGTTCTTTAACCCCAGCGATTGCCCGTTCCGCCTGTTGCCCGGCCGATGATTCGGTGGGATTCACGACAAGAATCGCGGCAATAAAAGTCAATAGCCGTCCCGTCAATTTCGGGTAGTACAAAATCCTCTTTCTTTGCAGAGCCATAATAAATCCCTCATACATAGAAGTTAATAAGACAACGAAACTTCAATATTATCAAAAGGGCGAGGGTAATGTTCAAATATCGCCTCTCCCCTTAAACCTTATCTTACAAATACTTAATTTCGGTCCCTTTAATAACCGATCGTTCATTTAGAGGGCTCCATCAGAGGGTCCCATTGAACAGGTTTATATGCTTCGCTAAAATGTATCAGTTGCCAGCCGGTAAGATCGATCTTATCAGTCATTTGGGGAGCCTTATCAAACCACTTCACTAGGTAATCCGCTTTCATATGTTCCGTTTTCCATATCTTGTAGTCGTACCAATTTTCATAAAAAAGGACCTTTGTCGGTTTTGGGGTCATCGTGTCCATATCAAGATTCACATGCATATCATAGTTGATGCAACCTGACTCCAAGTGAGTGAGCGGTATCAAACTGATCATTTCTTTATGAGCTGCATCAACAAATTCGGGTTTGATAGAAAGTTGGGCCATAAGTGAGAATTGTTTACTCGGATCAGGGATAACGCCTCGGAATGTGGGATTGGTATTAACTTCTTTCATTTCCCAAATGGTAAGTTCTATTTTTTCAGTCATTTCCGGGGCCATATCAAACCATTTCTTAAGGTAAGACATCTTCATATGGATGTTCCAATCCTCTCTGCTTCGCCAGTTTTCGTAAAACAGGTACATCTTAGGATTTACTTTTAAGGTATCCAAATCAATATTCACATGCATGTCGTATTGGAGACATCCCTGCTCTTTACGTGTCAGGGGTACCAGTTTGAGGAGCTCTTGTTCTACCTGCTTCTCAAACCCTGGTTTCACATGGACAACCGCCACAACGGTTAGCTTTTTGTTGTCTCCTGCAAAGACAGAACTGCTGACCGCCAATGCCATCAATACATTCAAGGTGACCAATAAACTTATTTTTCTTAACATGATAATCTGCTCCTTTCTTCGAGGGTGCTCTGGAATAACTTTATGAAACTCGTTTCCAGTCTTATCCCCCATGGATTAATATTTTTTGTGTTTCTATTTTTAGAATCTGTAAGTTACACTTATACTAGACCAAAATTCATCCTCGGTGTTAACCGAGTCTTCCATCGATTTTTGAAAACTCAATGATGGCGTTATCGTCCAATTACCTTTTGTGAAGTTTGTGCTTATGCCGATGACAGCATGAGACCAATCATGTTCTATAGTAGAACCCACAAAACCATCATTGTAAGTCAGGTCTCCAAATAATCTAAAGTTCTGTTTTTTGCCGGTCATCAAGAAATCAGGTATCTCAAAATCATATGCGATACCAAATACATGAATAAAACCCTCACAGTTTCTCATATCGGAGTTGCTCTTGCTTGCCCATATGTAGTCAAAGTAATAACTTGGTGTAATATAACCGTTGCCTGCAGCAATTAGCTTTGGCCAAAAAAAGGTAATTCCAATTTCTTGAGTATCTCCCTTTTTGTTTGCGGTTTTGGGCTTGCCGTTATAGTAATAACTTGTGGTAAAGTTAGTTGCCCAAGGAGTATCCTGCAACAAGGTGCCCGTGTAGAAACCTGCATAATGCCGTTCAACTGATTTCTCAAAACCACTTGACATTGGGTAGACATCTATAATCTTTGCGGTGAATCCCGAATCACCAAAAATTATAGTTCCAACAGGTAAAAAGGCTCCATGATCATCAAATAAATCCAAACCATGCCAAATATGTTTGCTTACGAACGTGCTGCTCAACTCAAAATCTATTTTCCCTTTCAATCCGCGGCCAATGTCTAACACGTCAAAATCATAAAACTTGGTCTTTATTACTGGTATGCTGTTTACACCCTTAATCTGGTCAACTTCCTTAGTTTCTTGTGCCTGTGTTGAAATGCTATTAATGCTTAATAAAAACACCCCAATGAATAAAAATGTTCTTATCTTCATGGTTATCCCCCAAATTAATGCATTCAAAAAACCCCCTACAATAATATTCTAAAGTCTTTTCGGCAATATAACCACGTCACTTAATAACAAACTACCACCCCCAAAAGAGTTGAATCCCTCTTTTATCGGAACTGAAGATAAAATAAAAAATCCGATAAAGTTACCGATAATAAAAGGCTGGCAGAATTGTATATGTCACTTTCAGGTATTAGCAGGCATTTCAACTTCAGCAGCTTTAGTCACCTGCATATCCCGGGGAAGTGTAAAATAAAATGTACTACCCTTGCCAAACTCTGATTCGACCCAGATATCACCACCATAAATATTAATGACTTTCTTCGCGACTGTAAGACCAATACCGGTACTGTCAACATAATCCTGCCGATTCAGCGTCTCGAAGACCTTAAAAATCCTGTCAAAATGTTTCTCCTCAATGCCCGGGCCGTTGTCGGCTACTCTGAACTTCAGAAAGTCACCGTCCTGCAAACAGCCGATTTTTATAACACCTTCAGGTTTATCCATATACTTTACGGCATTGTCGATTAAATTCTGAAAAACCTGTGCAATCCGCGTCCGTTCGCACATAATTTCAGGTAACTCCTCCTCAATCGTAATCGATATCTTCTCAGGCGGCGCTATCAGGTCAACTATCTCCGGAACGAGAAAATTTAGATTCACCTGCTCCTTTTCCTCGTTCTCCCTGCCAATCCGCGAATAGCGAAGTACACCGTCAATCAGATTATGCATCCTCTCCGCACGGTTCTCAAGCAGCTCAACCTGCTT
>Ga0315548_1001943_pt1 | contig 16588 bp, 15 predicted proteins | sample SalMarSW160110MG_2_FD_202540 | JGI IMG/M metagenome (GOLD analysis project Ga0315548, IMG submission 202540) | Salt marsh sediment microbial communities from the Plum Island Ecosystem LTER, Massachusetts, United States - Salt Marsh Sediment SW1601-110 ...
GTGGAAACGGAAGGTTATATTACTAGGATATAACCTTCCGTTTTACTTGGTCAAGGTTCACTCCTTATTTCCTGTAACTACCATAATAATAGTATCTTACGCTCATCCATCAAACTACGGTTTACCAGGGAAATTCCGAACAGGTACCCTGTGTACGTTGATTGCAGCTATATCATAAAGAAAATTTGCTCAGTTTGAGCGTTTATACACAGCAAATCGAACGTGATTTCTTCACAACGTCTGCCACTAATAGTTCAGTTGCACATAATTGATTGCGCTATTGCAATAAGAGTTCTATTTCATATACTATTTGTTGATATTAAGGTAGATTCTTGTGAATCCTTCGGAAGAAAAGAGTAAAAATATGGACTATTTCAACTACAAAAAGGGTAAGCTGTTTGCTGAAGGGGTAGATATTGAAAAAATCACCGCCGAAGTCAATACACCAGTTTACATCTACAGTAAAGCCACCTTCATAGGACATCTGCGAAAGATTCAAGAGGCCTATAGCACTCTTGCATCTACGATTTGCTACTCCGTCAAGGCCTGCGGTAATATAAATATTCTGAAATTTATGGCGGGAGCTGGCAGTGGATTTGATATTGTCAGCGGCGGGGAGTTGTATCGAGTTTTGCAAGCAGCAGGTGAGCCGGCAAAAATAGTTTACGCCGGAGTTGGCAAGACCGACAGAGAAATCATCGAAGCGCTAAATGCGGGCATTGCCTATTTCAATGTCGAATCTGAGGCCGAGCTGGAAAACCTGATGCGTCTGGCAAAACAACAAGGCAAATGCCCAAAAGCCGCTTTGCGTGTCAATCCCGATGTGGACCCTAAAACGCACAAATATACCACTACGGGCACAAAGGAATCTAAATTTGGTGTGGATATTGAATGTGCACGAAAGGTCTTCGCTGATTATGGTAGAAAGAAATCAGTGAACCTTTGCGCAATTGATATACATTTGGGTTCGGCAGGAAAGACTGTTCAGCCGTACGTTGAGGCGATAGAAAAAGTATTGGTTCTAATCGAAAAATTGCGCAGCGATGGGTTCAGCATCGAAGCATTAAATATTGGCGGTGGCTATGGAGCAGATTATATAACCGGAACAGCACCAACGGCTGCAGAATACGCCGCTGCTATCGTGCCAATGCTGGCGGGAAAAAACCTAAAGCTTATTCTGGAGCCGGGGGCAAGCATTGCAGCCAACGCAGCGATTTTAGTGACGAAGGTTTTGTACCTCAAAAAGGGTGGCCAGAAGAAATTTGTCATAGTTGATGCCGGAATGAATGATTTAATTCGTCCTTCATTGTACGATGCTTTTCATTTCATCTGGCCTGTAAAGGCAGGTGAAAAATTTGTTCCACGCCAGCGGAATAGAGACCTGAAATTAGACAGCACTGAGGTTGTTGATGTAGTCGGGCCGATTTGCGAAAGTGCAGATTTTTTCGCCAAAGACAGAGCTTTACCGCCGGTAAAACGAGGCGATTTGCTCTCTATATTTACCGCAGGGGCATACAGCTTTAGTATGAGCAGTAACTATAATGCGCGAGGCCGAGCCGCCGAAGTGCTCGTTGACGGCGATAAGTTCTCGGTCATTAGAAAACGCGAAACCTACGAGGATTTAATTGCCCTGGAAAAGTGAATCGTAGCCTGTGACCGGTGAGTCGTTTGCTTCAACATTCGGTATTCCTTGTTGGATGTCGAAGGACAGCCTCTGGTGAATTCATTATTCAAAATGCTACGGATAGAAGAGAGTTTCACTCGCCGTGCTACGCTCGCCTCGCTGACGCTCCGGCGCAGCGGGCACTTAGCGCAGCAGGAAGGTAAAATAAATGGCTGAGCGTGTCGTAATAACCGGAATGGGAATCGTTTGTCCTTTAGGCAATGATATCGATACACTTTGGAATAATATTTTGGCCTGTAAAAGTGGTGTGGCTAAAAATACTATTTTCGATGCCTCGACTTTTCCTACGACTTTCGATGCTGAAGTAAAGGATTACGACTTTACAAAATATACAAAAAATCCGCAGCTCCATAAACACGGCAACCGTGGCTCCGTCTTTGCTGTTGGTGCTACTGCCCAGGCCTGCAGGCAGGCGGGTATTGACGTAGAAGAAGACAAACCAGCTGATGGTATTGATAGAAGGAGGTTAGGGGTTTACCTGGGTGCTGGAGAGGGTTCTGTGGACAATGATGTGTTTTTCAATGCCATTGTTCAGGCGTGGAATGCTGAAAAAAATGAGATGGACTGGGGCAAATGGGCGGAGGTCGCCTTCGGCAGGATGAGTCCGATGCGTGAGCTTGAGCAGGAGCCGAATATGCCCGCTGCTCATATCGCAATGCTCACTGGCGCCCGCGGCCCGGCCAGAAGCTGCCTTACCGCCTGTGCAGCCAGTACACAGGCCGTTGGTGAGGCAATGATGCTTATCCGAAAAGGCGAAGCGGATATTATGATTGCCGGCGGTGCGCATTCGATGATACATCCGCTGGGTCTTACCGGCTTTAATCGGCTTACTGCCCTGTCTACGAGAAATGACAGCCCTGAAACGGCTTCCAGGCCTTTTTCAGCCAGCAGGGACGGCTTTGTCCTCGGCGAGGGTTCGGCGATTCTTATTCTCGAATCCTTGACTTCAGCGAAGAGAAGAGGCGTTGAAATCTTAGCCGAAGTTATTGGCTACGGTAGTAGTTCCGACGCCTTTCGGGTTACCGATATGCACGAAGATGCAAGGGGTGCTATCCAGGCAATGACTGCTGCTCTTGTTGACGCTGGCATTAGTTACAAAGATGTAGATTATATAAATACGCATGGCACAAGCACCGCCGAGAACGACTCGATAGAGACAAAAGCGATTAAAGCCGTTTTCAAAGAAGAAGCCAAAAATACTCCTGCCAGCAGTGTCAAAAGTATGTTCGGCCATTTAATCGCTGCAACCGGTGCTGCCGAATTGATTACCTGTGTCTTGGCGATACGGGATAATATTTTACCGCCGACAATAAATCTAATTGACCGTGAACCTGAGCTTGATTTGGATTATGTCCCCAATGAGCCGAGAAAGGCGCCGGTCAATATCGCAATGAACGAATCATTCGGTTTCGGCGGGCAGAATAATGTTGTAATTATCAAGCGTTTCGTAGAAAATTAAGTTATGTTCGATATTAAACAAATTCGTGATAACCCGGAAAAGTTCAAAGCCGCCTGCAAAACAAAGCACTTCACGGCGGACATTGACAGATTACTTGAAGTGGATTCAGCCTTAAAGCAGGCAAAGCAGAAATTACAGGATATTTCCACCGAAAAAAATAAAATTGGCAAAACCATTGCGAATTTATCAGGGCAGGAAAAACAATCCGCACTATCGCAGCTTTCGAACCTGAAGCGGCAGGAAGCTGAGCATAATGAAAATCTTAAAAAGCTTCAGCCGGAATTTGATGAGCTTATGATGCTTGTACCCCAGCCGGCTGACGATGATGTGCCTGTCGGCAAGGATGATACGGAAAATGTTGAGATAAGAAAAGAGGGTGAAATTCGAAAGTTCGATTTCGAGCCGAAAGACCATGTTCAGTTGGGCACGGCTCTTGGTATCATAGATATCGAGCGGGGCGTCAAATTAGCAGGGACGAGAAACTATATCTTAAAAGGCGATGGTGCTTTACTTCACTGGGCTGTCTTGCGGTTTGCGATGGACTTTATGGTCGGCAAAGGATATGTGCCGATGTCGGTGCCTGTGCTGGTAAAGGATGAAGCAATGACAGGCACCGGCTTCTTCCCCGGCTCCGAGGACCAAACATATCAAATGGAAAGGGACAATCTCAATCTGGCAGGCACAGCCGAGGTGCCGCTGACGGCTTATCGAATGGATGAAATCTTAAAGGCGGAAGAATTGCCCTTAAAATATGTTGCTTTATCAACTTGCTTTCGGCGTGAGGCAGGCGCAGCCGGCAAGGATACGTATGGCCTATACAGAATTCATCAGTTTGATAAGATTGAGCAAGTCGTTATCTGTGAAAACAGCGTCGAGGAGAGTAATAAATTTCACGAGGAGATTTTGGCCAACGCCGAGGCCGTTATGCAGGCATTGGGATTGCCGTATCGGGTGGTAATTGTTTGTACCGGCGATTTAGGCCGGGGCCAGGCGAAAAAATATGATATAGAGGCCTGGATGCCTTCGCGGGGCAATTACTGTGAAACGCACAGCGCAAGTAAATTATATGAATTCCAGGCCCGCCGCCTGAACCTCCGCTACAAAGACAAATCCGGGTCACGAGGCACGGGACACGGGACACGATTCTGCCATACGCTCAATAACACCGTCATCGCAAGCCCAAGAATACTCATCCCTATCCTGGAACTGTATCAAAATTCCGACGGCTCTGTTACTATACCAAAGGTGCTTCGGCAATACATGGCCGGAAAAGAAAAAATCGTCCCTGCATGAACAGGGACAAGAGATAACTCCTCTTTGTCATTCTGAGCGACTTGTCCTACGTAGCATCTGCGAAGGAGGAAGCGAAGAATCTATTTTTCAGTCACGAATCTCCAAGAATTTTTCTTGTTTTTTTCTATATAATTGGTGTCACTTCTTTGTTAATTTTTTTATTTTTCCCTTGACATTTCCCTCGCAATCTGATATATGCTTTAGGAAGTTCAAGGAGGATGGGTGTGGAAGCTGAGCGGAGTCTCACTTCGACTTTCCACTCACAAGAAAACAGTTATCCTTAAATTTAAACACTATGTAGGAGGAGGTAAAATGAGAAAAACAAATCTTTTAACATTCGTAATAGTAGTTCTGATGTTCACTTGTATACCAGAAAGCTACGCTTCGTACAGTTTCCGTGGCATAGGGCATTTGCCGGGCGGTGGTTCTGAGAGCTGGGCTTATGGTATCAGCGGTGATGGAACTGTTGTTGTTGGAACCAGCGACTCCGCTGCGGGATATGAAGCCTTTCATTGGACTTCCTTATACGGAATCGACAGTATTGGTGACCTTCCTGGTGGCAGGACCCATAGCGGAGCTAATGATGCTTCGTCCAATGGCTGGTTCATCGTAGGACTCGGCGCTTCCGAGGAGGCAGATACTCATTTTGAAGCTTACCGATGGGAAGACATTAATAAAAATGGACGAGTTGAAGAGGACGAGAAGCTTGATTACCATCCGGAGTATGCTCTGGGCGATTTACCAGGTGGATTATTCTACAGCCATGCGACAGGCGTCTCTTCAGATGGTTCTATAGTAGTTGGTGGTAGTCATTCGATTTCTAACGACTGGGAAGCCTTTCGCTGGACATCATCCACCGGGATGGTGGGACTGGGTGATCTTCCAGGTGGAATTGTTTCCAGTTTTGCTTATGGGATTTCTGGGGACGGGACAACCATCGTAGGACAGAGTGAATCGAATAAGGGTCCCGAAGCATTTCGCCGTACGGAAGATGACGGAATGATTGGCCTGGACGACCTGCTAGGCGGCGTTTTCGAAAGCACTGCCCAGAGTGTTTCGGATGATGGCTCAGTCATTGTAGGATGTGGCACCTCGACCTTGGGAATTGAGGCATTTCGTTGGACGGAAGGTGATGGAATGATTCCCCTGGGTGATTTGCCGGGTGGCGTATTTGAAAGTGCGGCAATGGACGTTTCATCTGATGGCTCAATCGTTGTAGGTAGCAGCGATGGACAGGCTGTCTTCTGGGACATAAACAATAACATATATAATTTAAAGGACTTTCTGTTAGAAAAAATTCCTGAAGATGATCTACAATGGCTAGACCTAAAGGATTGGACATTAAACTCAGCATATGGTGTATCTGATAACGGTTTAACGGTTGTTGGTTATGGAGTTAATCCACAAGGAAATACCGAGGCCTGGGTTGCGGCAATCCCAGAGCCGGCTACGGTTTTGCTGCTCGGCCTGGGCGGCTTGGCACTGTTAAGAAAGCGCAGTGGATTAGCGAATTAGTTAATTAGGGCTGTGGGTTACGATTGTATCATGGCTTGCGGCCTTTTTTTTAATTTTTTGATTTCTGATACAATCTTCTCTGTGCTATCTGCGGCAAAAATTACCCTTGAGTCTTGCCTCTTGAGTCTGTAGTCTGTTCCGCTATGGATGACATCCAGCGGAAGTTGGCTCTGATTGATAAGCAGCTCACCGGCGGTTTTGTCAATTCGTATAAACAAGCCATAAGCACCTGTCCACTTATCTTTGCAGCCATTGGTTTAATCCTCGGCATTTTAATCCAAAGTACACCACTCGCTTCACGCTTCACGTTTCACGCTTCACAACTTTTTTGGCTAATACTGCTTGTCTTCTTTGCAGCAGCAACTGTTTTTTTCTTTATCGTCCAGAATTTTTCCTCTACCAATAACCGATTACCAGTCACCAATCACCAGTCTTTCGACGAGCTCAAGATGGTGAGCAAAGTCGAACCATTACCAGTCACCAATTACCAATACGCCATAGCGTACTTGGCTCTTATATGCTTTGCCTGTCTCGGAGCGATTCGGCTGAATATTTTTCATCAACCAAAGCCGAATGACATCCGCAATTTTGTAGGAAGTGAAAAAGAATTGGCCACAGAGGACACAGAGAGCACAGAGAAAATAAAAAATAAAGAATTAAAATCTGTGAAATCTGTGGCTAAAATAATAGATGAGCGGAAATTAGCAACGATTCGTGGCCTGATTGTCACTGACCCGTATGTTAACAGAAATGAAAACTGGAAGTTCGCACGTTTTAAGTTTGCCGACCCCGACACGAGTTTCTATCTTAAACTCGGCGAAATAAAAACCGTCGATGGCTGGGCAAATATAACCGGCACCATACGTGTGCAGGTCGGTGAGCCGGTACTGGACTTAAAAGCCGGCGATTTTATTCAGGCATATTGCTGGCTGGACAGATTCAAACCACCGACTAACCCCGGCCAATTTGATACTGCTAAATATCTGGCTCGAAAAAATGTATTTATCGCAGCATCAATCGAATCGCGAGATAGTATTGAATTACTCAAAAGTAGGCCTGCGGACTTTTTTACAAAATTCAAAAGCAGGTTCAAAAGTGCAGCTACACAGGCCCTGCTGGGCGGCCCATTTCCGGAAGACCAGAACGAGGGTCTGTTGCAGGCGCTTTTGTTGGGTTATAGACGAGATATCGATAGTGCGACCTACCAGGCCTTCGCTAAAACAGGATTATTGCACTTTATCAGTCTCTCCGGTATGCATCTTGGTATTCTGGTTGGGATTATATGGTGGCTGTGTAAGACAATGGGTTTGGCAAAACGCGGTAGGGCGGTTGTCTGCATAATTTCAATAGGTGTCTTTTTGCTGATTGTCCCGCCGAGGGCGCCAACGCTGCGTGCTGCTATTATCGCCTGGGTTTTCTGTTTATCTTTTTTCTTTCGCCGACATTCCAATCCCATCAACACACTATCATTAGCAGCAATAATCCTGTTGCTCATAAGACCAACAGATTTATTCGCCGCCGGTTGGCAGCTCTCATTCGCATCTGTACTCGGCATTATACTTTTTTCAGACAGAATATACTTTTTTATATACGAAAAAATAACTGACATTTCTTGGTTCAAGGATAAGACAAAAACTAAACCGTTTTATCGTATAATTTCAAAACTTAGGTCATATATACTGGGATTATTTTCTGTTGGTCTCGCTGCATGGCTGGGCGGCGCTGGTATATTGCTATATCATTTTTACACGATTAATCTGCTTACAAGTGTCTGGACGGTGATTGTTTTTCCATTGGTAGCTGGGATTTTGACTATTGGATATTTGAAGATGGTTTTATCTTTCCTGCTGCCGAGCGTAGCATCGGTATTGGGGATATTTGTAACAGGATTAGCTGGTTTACTTATATTGGTTGTGAAACTCATCGCCCATCTGGATATTTCACATATTCTTATAGGTCACATACCAATTACACCTGTAATTTTATATTATTGCTCAATTGCTTTTGCTTTTTATGTTTATTTTCGACGTCCTCTGACAAAGAAAATAATCCTCACAACAATGTTTTCGGCAGCATTTATTTTTCTGGGCGTAACCAAATGGCAAAGGACACATCGTGATAATCTGGTTATCACTTGTCTTGATGTCAGTCATGGCCAGGCGATATTGGCCCAGCTTCCGGGCGGAGCGAATATTTTATTCGATGCCGGCTCACTGCATAAAAGTGATGTCGGCAGACGAATCGTTGTGCCATTTTTAGACTACAGCGGATTGAGTAAAATCAATGCTGTTATCATAAGCCATAATGACATAGACCATATTAACGGGATTCCGGAGATTGTCGAGCACTGCGAAGTCAATGATGTTTGTGCGAATGAATCGTTTTTCAACAATGCTGACCAATGGGGTACGGCAAAATTTCTCACAGACCGCCTGCTCGAACAAGACCATAAAATACAACGCTTAGGTAAAGATCTAAAGCTTGGCAGCAAAGCAAAGATAAGGGTACTTTGGCCAAGCGAACAAATATGTCGGAATGATAAATTAAGTGACAATGACAAATCGATGGTTTGCCTGATTGAATTTGCAGATAAGAAAATTCTTTTATGCTCTGATATCGAAAAATTCGCCCAAAGAGAGATTCTTCGACTTTATCCCAGGCTAAGAGCTGATGTCGTCGTTGTCCCTCATCACGGTTCAGCTAAAACAGCAGAGCCGAATTTTCTCGAAAACTTTGATGCGGATATTTTTGTTTGCAGTTGTGGCAGAAGCCAATATGAAAAACAACAGGTAAATAGTGAGCTTGTCGAACCTATTATCAAAAACAAAGATAATTCAAAGGTATTTTACACACCCAAAGATGGAGCAATCACTATCTACATCGATGAAGATGGCACGATAGCAAGTAAATGCGTAAACGAGTAGATGAGTAAATGCGTGGTTGGGCCAACTCGTCAACCCGTTTACGCATATACGCGTCTACTTCATATGCACGATGATTTCGACCCTGCGGTTTCTTGCCTTGCCGCTGGTCGTTGCGTTGGAGGCGATAGGCCGGGCCTCGCCGCAGCCAGCCGCTCGAATCTGGTCTTCGGGGACTCCACGTTTGATAAGATACCTGGTCACCGTAAGTGCGCGTTGAGCTGAAAGTTCCCAGTTGTCTTTCCAGGGAGATTTTTTGATTGGGTCCGTATCGGTATGCCCGACAACATCTATTTCTTTACCGGAGTATTTGCTCTTCAATACTGTTTGAATATGGTCAAGTTCGGCACTGGTCGCTTTTTTAAGGGCGGCTTTTCCGGAATCGAACAATATTTCGTCCGAGAGCGTTACCGTAATTGTCCCTGCAGATGCATCGAAGGAAACATCATAGCCCTCTCCGAATCCGGTTGCTTCTGCGGGTGTTTTACTACGTTCTGCTATCTGTCTTTGCAGTTCTTCGATTGTTTGCTGATTTTGTGTAAGTTGATCACCGAGTTGGCCCTTTTCTGCTCTTTCGCGTTCGAGCAGACCTAAGGTATTTTGATGCTCAACATTCAGGGCCTGATATTTTTTCTTCCAGTTAGTGCATCCTGAAAATATAGTGACCAAAATAAGACAAATTACCAGTGCGATTGTTTTTTTGTTGGCGGTTTGCATTTTCGTATCTCCTTAATTTACGGCTTATAATTTCCCTTTATGGTTCACCTCACCAATTTCCGGTCAGAGGTTCAAGGATGAATTTCACATAATCTCGAATCCAGTCATGTAAAATCATAACAGCAAATATACCCAAAGACAAGAACGGGCCGTAAGGAATTTGCCGAATTTTTTTAAAAAACATCTGAAAGCCCGCCCAGGCCAGCCCAAAAAATGGTGCTATAAAAAATGCCACAACCACGAAAATCGGACCTGTCACAGCCCCCGCAGCTCCCATCAAATGCACATCACCCAGGCCCATCGCCTCTTTTCCAAATGCAAAGGTGCCGAAGATGCGTACAGCCCAGACGATTGAGCAGCCGGCAAAATAGCCCCACATACTGCCTAGAAGTCCTGCAATAGCAGGATGTTGTGAAAAATCCACCCACCACGTACGTTCGCTGATAACCCACAAGGCAGCCACTGAGCAGACGATAATCGGCAGTAAAAAAACAATTTCCTTACACACCTCTAAACGGTGATTGAATTGCTTCTCGTTTGATTGCTCCGGTTTTTCAGGTGAGTCCTGAGCATCTTCTGTTTCGTAACTTCTTTTAATTAAACCAGTTACCAGAAGCACTAAGGATATGGCTAATCCTATCGCTGCACCAGCTGCCAATGAGCCGGTCTTTGCTGTAGCGACTGGCAAAAGCGAATATGCACGAACCAATGCAGGGTCAATTACATAAATTCCTATTGTCGAGCCAATCAATCCGACTGCGGTAACAAACCAGCAAATGGAAAGCGGGATAACCCAGAGCTCCAAGTCAATCGCCGAAACAGCAATAAAAGCAGCTAACATAATGATAGACATAAGATAAATAAGCCATCCACCGCTTAAAAAAGGCCTGATGCCGGCCCGCAATTCGGTGCGAAAGTACAGGATAAAAAGACCGAGAAAAACCAGGCCGGTCAATAGCTCAATAATAAAATAACGCACTGAAATCGGAGCTTTACAATACCGGCACTTTCGGCCCAAAACAAGCCACGACAGAAGCGGAATATTATCGTAAAAATGAATGTGTTTGCCGCACGCAGGACAGGCAGATGGCGGAGTTATAATGGATTTATCGAGAGGCAGCCGGTAAATCACAACGTTCAAAAAGCTGCCGATACAGCAGCCGAACACAAAAATAAATAAAAACCAAATCCAATCCGGTACCACAACAATACCTCCATTGTATCTTATCAGTGTATCCCAATCGCTGAAAAAAGCAACGAAAAATTGAGCAGAGAAAGTTAATTCGTTATACTTACCCCGCCAGGCAGGCCTGGGGGCTAAATAGAATGTTGCGTAAATTTATTGTCACTATTATCATCTCAACCATGGCAAAAACTCTTGGGTATATGTTGACATGGACGACGTATGGAAGCTGGCTGCAAGGTGACAAGCGCAGATATGTAAAGAACGGTAAGGTACTTGATGGTGACGAAGAACTTTTTGAACTATGCAGGTTCCTGCAAAGAGGTCCAACAGTCAAACTACGGAGTGACGAAAAACAAATTGTTCGTCGTGCCATTTTAAACGAGGCCGAGCGTATCAATCTTAAAGTAGGTGCACTGGCCGTGTGCAGTAATCACGTCCATTTATTATTATGGTTTTCTCTAATACCGATAGGACGTTTAATAAGCAGGTTCAAAAATATCTCTACATCCGCACTGAAGAATAATGGCAGGTTGGGACGGATATGGACAAGAGGATTTGATAAAAGATTCTGTTTCGACAATGACCATTTTAGCGCTTATATCACCTATATTAATGACCACGACAAATAAATATTAAGGTCGTTGTTTCTTCCCCATTTTTTTATTTTCCCGATTTTTACCATATATTTAGCCCCGAAGCCTGCTTCGGGGGGGGATTTTCTTTCGGGGGATTTTATTTAGCCCCCAAGCCCGCTTGGGGGGGCTACTCTGCGAAGTAGCGACTTCGCTTTACATCGTGGCGTTGTGAGGTTACAATGTGAAATCGAAAGGCTTGTTCGTCCTTCGTAGTCTCGTGCTTCGTAGCGTACTTCCACCCTCTGTAGCAGGGCTTACTGCGGAGGACAGGTCGTAGCGTAGCAACTACGGAGAATGGAGTTGCGTAGTCAGGCGTTTTATCCGCCTGCTTCGACAAGCTCAGCACAGGTGCGGCAGATAATTTAGGTTATTTATAAGAAAAAGTAATTAATGTACTATACTGTAGCTTTACGGTTTGATTGAATGGTCCCCAGATAGCATCATACGAACCCGCCAAAGTATGGTAAAGGAATTAAATAAACATCGGGAGTCCGGTGTAATCTGTTTTTCTTGAAAGGAGATTGGAATGAACATTTATGTAGGCAATTTGTCCTCTGACGTTACCGGCGACGATTTACGTCAGGCTTTTGGAGCATTTGGCCAGGTCGAATCCGCCAATGTTATAACGGACAAGTTTAGCGGTGAATCGAGAGGATTCGGCTTTGTCGAGATGCCTTCGAAGGACGAGGCCACAGCGGCTATCGCTGGCATGAACGGCAAAGACATTAAAGGCAAAGCCGTTAGCGTCAACGAGGCAAAGCCGAAGACCGACCGTGGTGGCGGACGAGGACGAGGTGGTTATGGCGGCGGCGGTCGCTCTGGTGACAGAGGCCCAAGAGGCGGAGGTGGTGGCGGAAGACGCTACTAATAAGTCGTCAAATTCAACTAATGCTTAAGCATACAAAACCGGGCTCCGAAATGTTGGGGTCCGGTTTATTGTTATTAGAATATATTTTTGGATTTTGGTGCATTTGGCAACAAATGTCGTAAAAAACACTTCAGATTCACGCGGACCTGTCCTGAGCGAGCTAAAACCGAGTCGAAGGATTTACACTGATTTCGATTAGGGCGGATTAAATCTTGCAGTTTTCGACCAAAAGGGTATAATTACACTTGCCCCGCACAAAATAGCAAGCTTGCGTCATTTGGTGCGGGGAACCAGCTAACAACGGGGTCTGACAACTGGGGCGACAAGTTAATTGATTCCTTCGATTGAATTTATAGTGAGCGAAGTCGAACTACTCAGGACAGGTATTGGTATTCCGCCGAAGGCGGGTTGAGTAATAAGGTGATGGTGGTTTTGTAAACAAAGAAAATTTGAAAGGAATGAAATAATGGGAACTCTGTATGATCAACAACCACGGGACTATAAGCCTGTTTCTATAGAACATGTTGGTGGGTTTTTAAACGAGGTATCAGAATTAGTCAAAAAGCATAAAGTTAGTGTGGCAGATGTTATTGAAGCACATAAAGTATTAGAACTGAAAAGACGTAATGACCTGTATGTAGCTAATGGCGACATTTACGACGAGCTGATGGCAGGTATTGGTAAAGAAATTCAGAAAGTAGCCGATTCTATAGAGAAATTATCTGACTCTATTGAAAGAAAAGATTGAACCACAGAGAACACCGAGGACACGGAGTTTTTGAAAGGAGCGGCAAAAAGTACAAGAAATGCTGCGGTCGATAAATGTTGTAGTTTTTGGCGTAATGGGTAGAATCTTTTAAAGCACGATGGAATCGGATAGAAAACAAGTCGATATTGTAAAGAATAAGGCATTCAATAGCACTTGGAATTTTCCTGACGATAAAGTTATCATACGCTCGAATCGACTTGCGTTTCCGATTGACAAAGCAGACTATCAAAATCTGACAAAAACATCATCGTCTATCCCCACGACCGTTGTTGCTAGTTGTTTGGGAGTATTTATAGCTTACATATTTGAACTCACAGCTAAAATTTATGAAGCAGTTCGCTCTCAGACAAAATTGGAATTTGAATCTTGGAAAATATATGTGCTTGTAGCATCGCTGGTTATCGCTATCTTGGGTTTTGTTGTTGTTTGCCATCTTCCAACCGAAAGAAACAAATTGCTTAAGAAAATACGAAAATATCTGGACAGCGAAGAAAGAGTCATTGAAGCACGTAGAGAAATAAAGGGTGGTCGAGGAGATACTAATGCTAGCTAGTAAATTACCAGAAGAATATTCGCCATTTGATGAATTGGAAATTTGCAGTAATCTGTTCAAGGGGACAATACCTATCAAGGCTTATGAGCATGCTGTTGTATTAATGGGCCGTGGAGCACAGCCTCTTATCTGGCTATCCGGGCTAGTTATAAAGGAAGGAAAACAATTCCAAGAGCTTGTTGAGAAGAATAATTCATTGAATGAAGCTATAAAAGTCATCATCTCTACCAAGAATAATTCGACTATCGTAAAAGTAGCAAACGTTGTAATACTAGAAGTGATCAAAGTTTCAGAAAAAAAGGCCATCGTTTCCAAAATCGACTTGCGTCCAATAGGCTTGAATATTTACGGTGATGTAAACGGGCTGACGGTTGGAACGAACAGCCTTATTCACAACACCCTCATCGCCCATACGATGGTCAATGTAGGTAATTAGGCTATCTGCGCTGAAGGGCCACATTTTGTCGATAAGTGGCTGTATTAGACCGTAAATTTCCCTCAAAATCAGTTGACTTTGCGGCAGTAATTCGTATCTCGCATCTCGTATTTCGTATATCGTCCAAGAATTCCTTTTCTCTGTGTTCTCTGCCTGTCCTCCGTAGCCCCTAAGGGGCGGAGGATGGGTGCCCTCCTTGTCCTGCGTAGCTTGTGCCATAGGTAGCCCCTTAGGAGCGAAGCATGGATGCGTCTAAAAATTTGTTCTCGCGAATTCTCCGTGATATTTCCTCGCTGCCGCGTCATAAGCAAGTGCGGCCTCTTTCTCGGTATCGAAACTGCCCAAATATATTTTCTTGCGATTATGACATACTACTGCATACCATTTTTTTCTACCTCTGTTTCTCTTAACACCCTTATATTTCGACTGCGACGTGTTTTTTCTCTTGGCCTTGTTCCTTGCATTTTGTGCATTAGTCGCCAAGCGAAGATTGGCCTTTCTGTTATCCAGGCCATTACCATTTATATGGTCAACAACCATCCCATCCGGCGCGTTGATAATAACGCGGTGCATGGCAACTGCTTTGCGATTCTTACTTGATATGGTCACTGTCCTTGCTGCGTAACAGGTCTTACTCTTGCTGCTGCCTCTGATATGCCATTTATACTTATTCACTTTTTCAAAATCTTCGACATCAACGATAGCGTATTTTCCTCTGGTAAGGGGGATTTTTTTAAAGGTATGGCCGTATATCAGGTCGCGATAAATAAGCTTTAAGGCGACAAATAGAGCGTATAGCTTCTGAGGAACGTATATTGGAATAGAAAATGTAATGCTGAATCTCGGCATTGGAAAATCTAATCTGAACCACGGATCCATTCGACTGCGCTCGGGACAGGTTTGCACGGATTAACGCGGATTTATTTAGAAATGGATTGCCTGTTAAAATGTTAGATATTTATTTAATTTTTATTTTAATTTACTATATTTCAAACAATATATCAAGGGTTTTTTTGAAAAAATCTCAATATTTTTTCGCGGAATGGTACTAATATAAGTACTTGTGAAATAAGGAGATGGGGAAAGAAGTTAAAAGTGACTAAAGTGTGGAGCCCCACGGGCAAAGCCCGTGGCACCTCCATCTTCGGCGGAACCCGCCAAAGCACATCCACCTACGCTAAAGCTACGGCGGATACCCTTTTCACATTCATCCACGGGCAAAGCCCGTGGCTTTCTGCGAAGGCGGGTAAAGTGCCTAAAATTGTAAAAAATCAATATACAGCTCTATCTTTAGAGTTTACTTGTTACCCGCAGATGTGGAGCCCCACGGGCAAAGCCCGTGGCACCTCCATCTTCGGCGGAACCCGCCGAAGCACATCCACCTACGCTAAAGCTACGGCGGATACCCTTTTCACATTCATCCACGGGCAGAGCCCGTGGCTTTCTGCGAAGGCGGGTAAAGATGCCAAGTAATTCACTGCATTCTTCGTATTCTCACTTTACTTTTGCCCAAGATAACCATTTTAGCTTTACGATTATCTCCAGCCAGTATTGCGTTTCACTGGATTCACTTTCACAAATCTTAATCTTGTTTCTAAAATCGGCTTTGCTTCTGGCTCGATTGGCTTCTCGATAATTTGCACCGATAGAAGTTCCAGACTTTGTCATTTGATTTCTTATTACCCTTGCTTCGGGTGTATTTGGTAAAGTTCTTGATAAATGAATTATACGCACGGCGAATTCTCGCGTCCGGTTTTCAAGCTCTTTATCGAATTCTTTATTATTCACAACTTTAGCACACTTTAGGCAATTTAGCACACTTTAGGCACTTTAGTTCTTTCTACTTTTTCATTTTTTTGTGAACCGCTGCAGCGACCTTAAGAGGCAAGCCGAACAGCCGTATAAAGCCGGTTGCATCGGTTGGGTCATACTCAGCGCCCATTTTGAAGCTGGCCAGGTCTGTTCGGTAGAGACTATTCGGGCTTTTTATACCGGCTGGTGTGCAGCGGCCCTTGAACAGCTTCATCTTGACTTCGCCGCTGACATTTTGCTGAGTAACATCGATAAACGCATCGAGCGCCTCACGCAATTGATAAAACCACAGGCCGTAATAAACTAATTCAGCGTATTTCAGAGCAACCTGATGTTTGTAGTGCATAGTTTCTCTATCGAGTGTCACGCTCTCTAAGGCATTGTGGGCAGCAACTAAGATTGTGCCTCCAGGCGTTTCATAAACACCCCGCGATTTTATACCAACCAGCCGATTTTCGACTATATCTGCCTGGCCGACGCCGTGTTTGCCGCCGAGCCGGTTCAATTCTTCGATTAGCTTCACACCGCTTGTTAGCTTGCCATCCAGTTTTATCGGCACTCCTTCGTGGAAGCCGATTGTAACGTAATCCGGCTTGTCTGGTGTTTTCGATACCGGCCGCGATATTACAAACAAGTCGTCTTTCGGCTCGTTGGCTGGGTCTTCGAGGTCTGCCCCTTCATGGCTGATATGCCAGAGGTTTCGGTCTCGGCTGTAAATTTTCTTCTTGCTTTGCTCAATC
>Ga0315548_1001946_pt1 | contig 16584 bp, 14 predicted proteins | sample SalMarSW160110MG_2_FD_202540 | JGI IMG/M metagenome (GOLD analysis project Ga0315548, IMG submission 202540) | Salt marsh sediment microbial communities from the Plum Island Ecosystem LTER, Massachusetts, United States - Salt Marsh Sediment SW1601-110 ...
CCGGAGCATTCCAGTAATTTTATCAGGCGGCAGGCTCAACGCCAATCGAGGCAATAAAAATCCGGCCTGTATATTTCAGAGCATCCGTATTTTTAAAGCCGCTCTTCACAGCAACAAAGGTAACAGTATAAGCTGCTCTGACAGCAGCACCGAGCGGCTGGCCGGTATCGCAATCCAAACCCGAAGGAATATCAACTGCCAGAACAGGTAAACCTAAATCATTAATTGCATTTATAAGCCGCTGGTATTTTTCACTAAGCAAGCCCTGTAAGCCGGTACCGAATAAAGCGTCAACGAGCATATCTACATCGGCAGATAAATCCTTGACAGCCTGCTCTACGTCAATCTTGTCTAAATCAAGCTGCTCTATTGATTGGCCCAGTTTTTGCAAGATATCGAGATTGGTTTTCGCATCGCCTTTGACTTTGCTTATCTCGCCGCATAAAACGACGGCAACCTTAAAATCAGAATTTAATAAGTGCCTGGCGATGACGTAACCATCGCCGCCGTTATTACCCGTTCCGCAGAAGATGCAGACCTTCGGTTTTGCGTCGTCTGCGAGCTTTTCCTTTATTAGTTCGGCGCAGCTTCTTCCTGCATTTTCCATTAAAACGAGGCCCGGGATACCAAGCTCATTTATCGCCCAGGCATCGAAGCTGCGTACCTCGTCACGAGTCATAACAAGCTGATTTTTATTCGGCACATATTTTTCCATAATGACCTATTATATATTTTGAACTGGCTGCTTTAGCAAGCCATTTCGAAGCCAATTTATGGAAACGTAAGCCAAATACAGTACCACGGCCATCCTGGCCGTGTTACCACGAGCAAGATGCCCGTGGTACGAATTGGGTTTCCGCCTTCGCCCTGACTGGGCTTCGGCGAGACAGGCGTTTTGGGTTCGTTTGGGTTCGTTTTTTTGGCGGACAAGAAGTTGAAAAACGCCATAACCATCTATTATACAAGCACTTATGTAAATCTGGGCGATTTTAAAATTGGGTTCGTTTTGCATAATTTTGTTATATTTGCGCGCTCTGTGTAGTAAGTTGATTAGTGAATTAGAGAATTGGCGAATTAGAGAATTAGTTGATTGGTTATAAAACATTGGCAAATCCTTAGTATGTAAGTTAATTGGTTAATCAGTGAATTGGTTAATTGGTAGTTGGACATCCGCTACTCCTTGTTAGGAAAGAGTTTACGAACTAAATTTTGACGTGAACTACTGTTCTATCGTGCGGTTTCCTCCGCGTTCCGTGTGTTATGCTAACACACAGAGGTATTATATCAGATAAGGCCGATTTATCAATAAAAAATAAAAAAATGAAAGTATGTTATTGACCGGCTCCGGTTCATAGGATTAACACGGATTTATTTAACTGCGGAGGATGCAGAGAATATTAACCACCTATGAATAGCCCGAAAGAAATACTTGTAATTACAGCAGGTTTTTGTATAGTTACGGCGGCAACTTGAGGGGAAAAAGCAACCGCAGACTATACCAGCCGGTCTTTTGATTTGTATTGATAAAGGAGCATATATGGCTGATTGTGAATGCCTAAATGATTGCCATTACTTTAAGACCGTCCTATTGAGGGAGGTCGAGGCTATGGCAGAGATGCGCCGGCGGAAATATTGTAAAGGTGATTACACCCTTTGCGCAAGATATATGGTCTTTAAGGCTTTAGGCAATGAAAATGTTCCCTTGGATTTGCTTCCGTCCGAGGTTCAAAAAGCTAAAGAGCTGATTGATAAGGTCAAAGAGGATAAAAATAGCCGCTGACACAAGGCTGGAAAATGTGAGTTTATGGCGGAGGCTGCGATGAGCATCGCAAAGAGGCACCCGTTCCTTCAATAATAATGCCGGACTTACAGCAAACACAGTGCCGGATCTACGCTGCGCTTCGAAATAGACACGAAAAGAGGCGAGATGTTCAAGAGAAAAATAATTTTTTAATCGCTGATTTCGCTGATTCAATTGATTTTATTCATTCAGAGTAATCAGCTTAATCAATGTAATCGGTGATAATTTATTTAACCGCGGAACGGCTGTGTTGGATTTCAAGTATTCTTTACTCTGTTTTTAATTCTACCACCAAAAAACCGGGCAATCATAAATTGTTCCCAAGCGATTTTCCATTTGGCTGAAAGGCCGCCACGTCACGTGACCATCCACAAAGCCGATATTACCGCCGGCCGGCTCTTTTTCAGTTATCAGATGACTGCTGCTGTCATAAATCCCATGATACGGCATTCCACCACATGTAATCCTGGCAAAATTACCATTAGGATATTCATCCTGAGGCCACCTCATTGGATTCTCATCGCTCATAACAATATCAATTACCAACTCAGTCTCAGCAGGATTGTCCACGTATATTGAACTTACAAATTCCCCAGAATAACCATTCCACCGGGCCGCCCAAAGAAAAAGATATCCAATTACTCGAAAGGGTGGAAAATCGTAGTAGCCATAAGTCCAATATATATCACGTGCCTTCTTCTGCGGAATATTAGAAGGACAATAAAATACATCCTGAACCGGCATATCAGATGGCTCTTGCACATCAGTTCCCATACAATCCAGCAGAGCATTAATTACATCATAGTCCACATCCCAGATCCAATTACCGCCCTCCTCATAAGGCAACCTGCCATCATTTTCTCCTGCGTAAACCGTCATCCCCTCCAGAAGCTCACTTATATTACTCGCACAAACCATTCTCTTCGCATTTTCCCTGCCCTTTTTTCCCACCGAACCCATAACAGCCAACAAAAAAAACGCACAAATAATAATTGCCAACAAATCTTTTCTCGAAAACGCTCTCTTAAATCTCATTACAAATCTTTCCTTTCATCCTGTTCTCTGTTAAAAACGAAAGCAACGATATTCAATAGTAATTTTAACCTCAGAATAAGAGACAAAACCATTATTATCAACCGCCCTTACAAGTATATAGCGATATGTGCTATTTCTACCCATACCCGCATCAACAATAAATGGTCCCCAGCCATCGTTTCCGTCTAAATCTTCATCAATTATGTTATAACGTACATTCGGATAATAGTCTAAAAGCTCCATATCAAGAAGCTCAACCCTGACGATACTGCCATCCGGGTCATATGCATCAATCTCAATAATTACTTCATCAAAACGTTCAAAATAATCGCCGTTTTTCGGGTTAGTAATTTTTATTCTCGGCTTTTCATAAACCGGCCGCTCAGCATTAAGCCAGTTGTATGCGATTCCAGTCAAATCCTTGTTATCAACATATAAATCCTTGTCATCAACGTATAAATCCCTATTTACGTCGCCTTCAAAATAAATTTTATTTCCGTGATAATCACAATGTCCTACAGAAGAACCATCAAATGCATAAAAATATCTATCCGTACATTCCAGCCAATTCATTGCCAACACAGCAAAGTCTTTGAAATTGATAATACCATCGCTATATAAATCTTCCGGCCTGAAAAGTGATATCTGCAGGTCTTCACAATTACTGTCGCTAATTGACCATATCCTATTGTTGGAATCACTTATAACAAGCTGTCCCTCACCCGGTATTACAGGGCAGCTTAAAATATCCACATCGTTTACTACGAATCTGCTTATCTCGAGGCCGTTACTATCAACTACATATACTGCTCCGTCATCGCTTCCCGCATAGACAAGACCATCATATCCGGCCGCCATTGTAAAACCGCCGACCATACCCAATCGCGTAAGCCACTTAACCATTCCATCAGGCGAAATCGCCCTCAGGTATGGGTCATCAAAGCTGACATAAATCGTCCCGTCAGGACCAATTACAGGCTCAGAAAAACATCCACTGCCGTACCATTTACCATAACGCCAACTCGTTGAACCAGATTTGAAATAAAAGGTATCAGAAAATTCCGGACCAAACCAGTAAGAACGTATGTCCGCCAGATCCAAAGACCATTTTATTGAGCCTTCATTCGGCTCAACCGCATAAAGATGAGGGTCACCCATAAGCAGCATATAAATTGTACCATCGAGGCCGATAACCGGAGACACATCGGGATTACCCTTTTTTTCAAACGGCCAGGGACATACAGGCGGAAGATCCGGTGGTCTCAGCGGCTGCGACAATAAGCAGGACCATATAATTTCACCATTATTCGCATCAAGTGCATACAGATTCGGGTCATACAAACCGGCAACATAGACAACGCCGTTGGAATCGATTGCCGGTGAGCCAATAATTGAGCCTTTCGTATTTCTGCCTAAACCAGCCGTCTCAAATTCCCATAATTCGCTGCCGTCAGGGGCAAGTGCATATAATTTGCCGTCCTGGCTCGCTGCAAAAACCCTGCCGTCAGAAGATACAGCAGGCGAAGCCGAGACATACGCACCTGTCGTATGCGTCCATCTCAATTGACCGTTTGTATCTATAGCATAAAGCAGACCACTCTCGCCGCCTACATATACCGTACCATCACGGCCTATGCTCGGCGTGCTTAAAAGAGGCGTATTCGCATCATATTTCCAGAGAAGGTTTCCATTTACATCGATTGCATATAAATTGCCGTCTCTGCAGGCTGCATAAACCTGACCCTGGTCTCCTGCAGCAACTCCGGCCGTTACCGGCCCGTTCGTATCGAACACCCACTTGACACAACCGAGCTGGGGCCCGTTAAAATCACTCAAACCTCTTCTGTAGTAATCTTTTCCAAGCGTCGGCCATAACGACTCTACCGGCTCATTCGGGTTGTACGGCTGAATCGTAAATAGCCCGCTGGGTATGCACAGTACATTTGCATCCGGCACAACAGGTACAACCTTAATAATACACTGATTCGAATCCACCGCATCCGGCAAATTCAACAAAAAGCTTCCGTCATTATTGACATCATCTGCAACAACATCCCAATCAACACCATTATTATCACTCAACTGGATATCAACATTCTGGCCGATATCATAACTTGCCCACACAATAGTATGATTGCTGTCAGCCGCCCAAACTTCACCACCCTGCGGTACTATAACTGCTATCATCAGCGTATACTCATCCGCACCCATATCAACGCGTCCGCCTATAATTCTCGGCTCATCGTCGATATCCAGATCATCAACTCCGGCGATATAGTTTGGTAAACCAGCATTTATACAGGGTGAAATCCTGGTCAAATGCAAATCACCCAGGTCATCATTGGCTCCCTCATCAATACCGGGTGTACACGGGTCATCTCCGAATCCATCTCCGCCGTCATTGGGGTCACGAACAAATTCCGGGTAATCGTCAATATTTCCAAAACCATCAGGAATATTTACATCATTGGCGTCTTCATCCTGTATACAGCAATATTTAGCCGCACAATTTAATTGATTATATTCACTATCACTCGAAACATTACCCCACAATATACTGCTAAATAACTGACTGCCCGAGCCATAAATTCCTCCTGCGATGCCGTCTATAGCGATATTAGCCGCTATCGTGCAATTAATTACCATTGATTCTTCGCAAAAAATCCCGCCCCCAGAATTTTCCGCTTTATTACCTACGATAATTGAATCTTTTATCCTGGGATAGAGACAATATATGCCCCCACCTTCATCACCACTTCTATTCCTGTTTATAATACATCTTTCTATGAGCCCATTACCATTACTGTAAATACCACCACCTTGTTGCAAGCCATTATTATCCTCTATAACACAACTTTCAATTACCGCACTGCTGTTAAAGCAGCTAATGCCGCCGCCGTAATCTGCAACTGAATCTCGAATCACACAGCGTCCAATTACAGGATGGCTGCTATCACAAAATATGCCTGCCCCATAATTAGCTGCATACGCATTAATAATTGTCAGGCCGCAAACAACAGAGCTTGAATCTTCACCGCTGTGAAAATAAAAACCCCGGCCGCTGTCTTCACAATCGATAATTGTAGATGCAACTACATCAGGGTTGTTTGGGTCTGAACTTCTAACCGTGATTGCCTTGCCCTTAAAATCGAGATTGCGGTTGCCCTCTCCTGTATATATGCCCGGCATAATAATTATCGTATCACCGTCATTGCTGTCGTCTATTGCCGCCTGAATGTTGGGATAAATAATAATGTCTAACAGGCCTGCATCAGCCAGCATGTTATTACCCGCCGGGCCATCGTCATCCACATAGTATGTATCAGCTAAAACACAGGCTGATGCCACAATCCCCAAGATTAAAAAAACTGCCGCAAATTTCATTATGAAGCCTCCACAAAACCTCAATCGTAGGGGATTGTACCATAAAAGCCGCTAAAATACAATACATTTTTAGCTTTTTTTGCTGATATTATTGAAAAATATCCGCCGGCAATCAAAAAAAATGCTTGTCTCACGAATTGACTATTGAAATGCACTATTCTTCGGAATAAGGCCTTGCGGCCTGTGAAGAAATAACAGGAACGGGGGATTTATCTCATTATCCAGCGTTTGCCTTTATAGTCTAACCTGACATCGGAGCGAAAGGCAGGGTCGCCGCCTAAATCATAATCAAGCTCAAGCGTCTTTCTCAAATATACCCGCTTCGGCCGGCCAAGCTCGTCTTTTTCTATAGGATGATAAACAACGGCAGTCTCATTACTCAGGCCGGTAATAAAAATCTTTATGCTCTTGGCCTTTGCATCAAAGTCCGGCCAAATAATTGCAAGGTCTTTCGCATTGTCCTCACCCTCGAGCAGCTTGCTGCTGGTCTCCTGCAGTAATTCAATAAACGGATAGCTGCTCTGGTGACGCCTCTTTATATTCTCGAAAACTACCGACGGCATATCCTTGCCTGAATGAATAATCTGAAAAGTGTCAGTCATCAGCTCGCAATTTGTAAAAAAATCCACATCCCTTTTTGTCTTATTGGTTACAGTCAAAATTATATACCAGAACCGCATCGGCCTGCTGTCCGGCAAGCCGCCCTCCAACATTATCTGCTGAGGATGTGTAAACCGCGTCTCAGCCGTCCACTCCCCCGGCCCCTGCACAATCGCAGGCTCAGGCACTTCCGCCAGACAAAAGCAGGCTAAAAGCACCAAAGCAAATAAAGTCCCATAAATAAAGCTTCTCATTATCTTTCCCCGAAAGCTATTTTCCATAGTTACAGCTTAAAATCCCTAAAATACCGGTTCCAATCACTTATTTTACAAAAAAACATACAATAAAACAAGCATATTTTACCTATTCTAACATTGCCTTATTTACATTATCGCCTGCTTAAGAGCAGCGGTTCTGACGTTTTTCAAAAAAATTTGCTCATTTTCCTTAATATAAACAGCGGCAAAATAATCCATAAGAGCTCTTTTCAAATGTTTTCCCCTTATCTTTTTTTCAAATAATCGAGGACAATTCAACAGCAAAAAAGCACAATCAAAAATTCCCAGTCAATCTAAATCGCTATTCTATGTAGGGACAAAAAAACATTGCTTAAATGCCAATATTCATATATCTTTAATCTCAATAGACAATTTTTGGAAACCCGGCTGAGTATGGAATCAAGCTATGGCAGAAGAAAGAAAACAACTTGTTCAGCAGATACTGCTGCAGCAGATAGAAGTGTTGCTCGAAGCAGAAAACAAAGAAGAGCTGAAAAAACTTCTGGCTGAGCAGCGAAGCAGTGACATCGCTGAAATCGTACAGCTTTTCGACAATGAGCAAAGACGCGCGGTCTTCGATGTGCTCGAAAAAGGTATTTCTGCCGAGGTGCTCGAAAAGGTTGACCAGGCAACGCGTGACGAAATTTTTGACCTGCTCGATGAAAAAGAGCTGCAGACCATTTTTTCGGAGCTCGGCTGCGACGACGCTGCAGACCTGCTCGCCGAGCTGCCCGAAGGGCTCAGTGAAAAGGTGCTGAAAAACCTGCCCTCCTCAGACGCCGCCGAAATCAAAAAACTAATGACATACTCCGAAGACTCGGCAGGCGGCATTATGGACCCGATGGTAATAAGCGTCCCGGAAGATGCAACAATAACCGAGGCTGTTAATAAAATACGCTCGTCTGAAATTGACGAAGACTTTTATTCCATCTTCGTCGTCGATAAAAACGGCAAATTCCTCGGTGATATACGCATCCGCCATCTCCTGACAAAACAGGAGGATATGAAGATAAATGAGCTGATTGATCCCGACACCATTTATGTTACAACCGGCACCGACCAGGAAGAGGTACGCAATATTTTCAGAAACAACGACCTTATCGTGGTGCCCGTGCTGGATAAAAATCACAGGCTTGTCGGAAGAATCACCGCCGACAGAATCATCGAAGTCGCCGACGAGGAGGCCGCTGAGGACATTTACGCAATGGCGGGTACCGAAGCAGACGAGCTCGAAGACGTATCGGTCTTTCGGGCTGCAAGAATCAGAATGACCTGGCTTCTGCCCTGTATGATTGGCACAGGCATAACCTCGACAGTTTTGATGTTCTTTAACAGCAAATACGACCTTGCCGAATTAGCCAAGCTGTACACGGTCGCCGTAGCATTTGTACCGATGATTGCTGCCATCAGCGGCAATGCCGGCCTGCAAACCTCTGCCATCGTCGTTTCCGGTCTTGCCACCGGCCACCTGGCGGCGTTAAAACTAAGGCAGGTCGTCAGCCGGGAAGTTCGGGTTGCATTACTGGTCGCAATAAGCTGTGGAATAATCGGCGGCCTGGTCTGCGCAGTACTGCTTAATATCAGGTCAGCCGACAAGACCGTTCAAACAATAAACCTAATGTCGGCCTTCGGAACAGCTATGTTTTCCGCGATAATGGTAGCCACAACACTCGGGCTGTTTCTGCCCTTTTTATTCAGGAAAATCGGCATCGACCCTGCGATAAGCTCAGGCCCGCTGGTAACCACTGCCAATGACTCGATAAGCGTCGCAATCTATATGACTCTGGCGCTAATCCTGGCAGGCTGAGCAAAAAAGAGTGTCCGGATTCATAAAACAAAGACCTGTCATAAGACAAAACAGGCCCAAACAAGCAAAACCAGCTCATTTAGAAGGTTAAAATCGACGATACATAACCGGCTGAACCATTGACATAAGTCCTAAAAAAACTTATAATATAATATTCAAGAGGGTTTGATTTTACAAATCTTCAGGTTAGAATTAGGGTTTTATCCGAAAGACAAGAAAATAGGCTCAATCATAAATAACCGTTTTTACGGAGTTAATGAATAACTATGCCCAAAGGACAACCCATTGACACACATATTCATCTCGACCATGAGCCGGAGCTGAATCAATATTTCAAAGCTGCCATCAAAACAAAGGCAAGCGACCTTCACCTCAAGGTCGGCCAGCCCCCGAAGCTAAGAATATTTGGAAGGCTGAAAAATACCACGGGCGAGGCAATGACCCCGGAAAAAATCGAACAGTTGGTCTTCGAAATCCTTACCGAGCCGCAGAAAGAATTTTTTATGCAGCACGGCACTATTGACCTGGCCCACGAGGTTACAGGCCAGGACCGTTTTCGTGTAAATATCTTTCGACAGCGCGGCGTAATAAGCCTTGCGGCAAGAAGGGTCAATTCATTAGTCCCCCCATTCGAAAGCCTGCATCTGCCCAGCACCGTACTGGAGAGAGTTTCGGACGACGCTCAGGGACTTGTCCTCGTGGTCGGCCCGACCGGCTGCGGCAAAAGCACTACTATCGCTGCAATGATAGATTATATAAACCGAAATCGCTCCTGCCATATCATCACAATTGAAGACCCTATCGAATTCATTTTCAAGGACAGCAAGGCAATCGTTTCACAAAGGGAAATTGGAATTGACGTCGAAGACTACGACCAGGCCCTTAAATATATTATGAGGGAGGACCCTGACGTTGTGCTGGTCAGCGAGATGCGCGACGGTGAAACAGTCACGGCAGGTATGAGAGCCGCTGAAACAGGACACCTCGTCTTCGGAACGCTGCACTCGGCAAATGCCTCTCAGACGATTCAAAGAATGCTCGATTTGTTCCCTCAAAGCGAAAGAAACCTCGTCAGACAAACATTGAGTCTTACCTTAAAAGCAGTCATCAGCCAGGTGTTACTGCCGAGCATAAAAGAAGGAGTTGACAGGATGCCCGCGGTAGAAATCCTTCTGGCAAATCCTTCCGTTAGAAAACTGATTTCAGAAGGACGGGAAAACGACCTGCCGAGTGTTATTCGTGCGAGTGAAAAGGAAGGTATGCAGGACTTCACAAACAGTTTGTGCTACCTTGTTCAAAATGGTTTCGTAGACCCAAAAGAGGCGTATCATTACGCTCCGAACGTCGAAGAGTTAAAAATGGCGCTAAAGGGTATCAGAACCACTGCGAGCGGTATTCTATAATCCTGTCCTGTTATGGAGCATCTTATGCCGGAAACAATAATAGCTGCCGTCGAATACAGCGGTTACATCTCAATAGTAAAACTCATTGTTTTCCTGGCTCTGTTTTTCCCGCTGCCGCCGCTGCTGGCGTGGGTCTTCAACGACGCTGAAGCCCTCGAAGAAAAAGGCAATCTATGGACAGGCGTCATTCTTGCGGCAGCCGCTGCAGCTATCCTTATCTGGCTGCTTGTACCGGTCTTTTTAATCGGCTTGGCCTTTTACATCATCGCCGTGGGCACAGCATCGATAGCTTATATCAAAAACCGCAATGCCAAGGTCCTCGCCTCCGACCGCATCCTTACTGCAGGCCATGTTAGAAGCCTTTTCAAAAGTGACTTCAAAAAAGTCTCCTCAGACAAAAAATTCATATTTATAACGGCAAATAAAAATGAGGTCCCTTTACCGGAGCCAAGGACACCGGACTTTTTCGGTTATAAAACTGCATACGACCTTTTCGGTGACATAACCTGGCGGAGGGCAAGCAATATTATCTTTGCTCCAACCGCACAAGACTATAGTGTGATTTACTATATCGACGGCGTCGCTTCCAAACAGCCTTCCGTCCCGAAAGAACAGATGGAGTATCTTATTCGCTTCATAAAAAACCTCTCAGACCTCGAAATCAATGAGAAAAGGAAACCCCAAAAGGGAATGTTCAAAATACGCGAAGATAAAAATGATACCGACTGGGAGGTACTGACCGCCGGCTCCACTACCGGCGAACAATTACAAATCAGGCAGAAAATGGAACAACATCTTATTAAACTTCAGGATATCGGTCTGCCAGCCGACCATTTAGCAAAACTTACGAACTTTCGAAACGTAAAACAAGGAATATTCATCATCAGCGGGCCGAAAAAAAGCGGCGTAACAACCACGCTTTACGCCCTTCTGAGAAATCACGACGCCTTTTTAAATAACATCAACACCCTCGAAATAGAAATCTCGGCCCAGCTTCCGAATATAACACAGCAAACTTTCAAGCTAAGTGACACAGGCACAACAACGTACGCCAAGAAACTGCAGACTATGATTAGAATGGGACCGGATATTGTCGGTGTCGCCAGCTGCCAGGATTCGGAGACGGCGAAGCTGTGCTGCAGCGCAGCCAAAGATAATAAACTCATTTATCTGGCTATTGAGGCTGATAGTGTCCTGGAGGCTCTTGGAAAATGGATTAAATTAGCAGGTGACAAAAAAACTGCGATTGAAACCCTGCTCGGTATAAGCAACCAGCGCCTTGTCAGAAATCTCTGCGAAGACTGCAAACAGGCCTATATGCCCGATAAAGAGCTGCTGCGAAAATTCAACATCCCTACAGAAAAAGCGAAGCCGTTCTACCGTGCGGGAAAAGTCCAGTATGATAAACACGGAAAACCATCGACCTGCGAAACCTGCCAGGGCACCGGTTTTCTCGGCAGAACGGGAATATTCGAGATTATCTTAATAGACGGAAATCTGAAAAAGGAAATTATACCACTCGGGTCACTATCAGAAATAGGCCGACAGTTCAGACACGCAAAAATGCGATATCTTCAGGAACAAAGCCTGAGAAAAGTAATTAAAGGAAAAACATCAATAAACGAAATGGTAAGGATATTTTCAAAAACAAGAAGAGCAAAACCAGCTCAAAAATAAACAATAGCAGCCGGCAGCCGCCTTTATGCGCGCAAGCTGCCGAAATAAACTTAGAGGAAAACGGAGACGCAGCAATGGCCAGTGCTTTAGTAATACTGATAATATTAATATTCGCAGCATATCACTTTCAAAAAGGCGGCCTGATAAAGTCATTCGCGATGTTAATAATAACACTTGCTGCAGGCATCATCAGCTTTGCATACTTCGAGCTTCTGGCAAATCTGCTCATACCAAAGTTGCCGGAAAGTTTTCTGGCGCTTGCACCCTGGACGCATACCCTTTCCTTCGTATTGCTCTTTGCCTTATCCTTCGCTATTTTGCAGACCATACTCAATCAGCTGCTTCGTCAAAAAATTGAGTTCGAGAAAAAGTTAGAGCATACCGTAAGCATCATTTGCGGCGCACTGACGGGCTTTGTTATTTCAGGTCTTCTTCTTATCGCCCTTGCTATGGCTCCCCTGCCGCCGAAATATCCTTATCAGCGATTTGACAACCATCGGCCTGACCCGCAAAGACCCAAAAAAGTCCTGCTCAATCCTGATGGATTTATCATCCGGCTGTTCAGCCACATAAGCTCAAGCAGCTTCAGTGCTATCAACAAAAACACAAGTTTTGCCGCAATGCACCCCTGTTACATCGACCAGCTCTTTCTGAATCGACAGGGCATAGGCGACAAAATCCAAATCGTTTCAATCGGCAATGAAATTGTACTGCCGACAAAAGACGCCGCGTGGTTTGCGCCGGAAGACTTAAAAGATACCGAGTCAAATCCCGTCTCCCCGAAAACAGCAAGCAATTTTATCGTTATAAGAACGGGCATAAAAAGGCCTAAAAAAACAACAAAATGCCAGTTCACTATTTCCCAATTGAGACTGATTTGCAAACCGAAAGACAGCCGGAAACAATTCATCGGCAAAACTACCGGCATCTACCCAATCGGCTATCTTAAAACCGGCGATATAATGCAAAAAACAAGATTAACCGACATAATTGAGCTTACACGCGACGATTTGACCGACGAGCTTGCCCGCGACCTGGGCAAATGGATTGATTTCGTTTTTGAGGTGCCGGAGGACTTAACTACAGCAATGCTCGAATTCAGACAAAACAGCATCGCCCGTGTCCCCGAACCGGTCACCGCCGATAAGGTCTCCTCAACAAGCTACTTCATTCTCGCATCGGAATGTGCTGAAGATTTTGCTGAAATAGAGGCCGTCAGTTCCGCCCGGATTTACGGCGTTTCAATGACGGCCCAATTAAGACTGCTGGAGGAATTATCCCTTGAAATAAAATCCGAAGACGAGTTCGCCCAATACCAGACAGAAAACACTATTGAACAGCCTCAATTCAAAGACTCAAAAATCGAATATGTCAGAGCTGAACTGCGAACACCAACAAGACAAGAAAAACAGATAGCCTCGTATCGCAGTTCTCTTAGAGGTCTTGCTTCGCTCCTCAAACCTCTTGAAGGATACAACCTGCTTGCCTTGAAATGCAACAATCCGAATGTCGGTTCCGAAATAACAGGCCGCCAGCTTCCCGTCCTCAAGGAATTGAGCGGCCGGATTCACAAACCTGTCGGCGTTATCGCCTGTGGAAAACTCGGCAATGAATTCATCTACGAAATAGACTACTGCGCCGTCACTGCCGAACAACGAACAGACGGTCTTGTCATCGCAGAAGATGGTACTGTCGAAAAACCATTCCCCGACTCAATCTGGATTACGGAAAAAGCAGAAGAGATTTTAGAATTTTATGTGCTCTATTTGGTAAAACCCGGCCCGGACGTGTTTATCAATTTGGTACAGCCGGCCGACACACAAAACGCAGGCAGATTCAAGGGATTCGAGGCCTTTTCGGTTAAATAGTATCGAACTGCGGTTTCGCTAATCCTGCTCAGGATTAAAAGCTTCACTTATCAACTGCAAACAGCTACTTCTTCAAGATTGAGCTCCATAAGATGTTCAAGATAAGCGCTTAATTCCTCCTCGCTGAAACTCGCCAGAAACTCCGGCTTTGCGGATTTGTTAATTTCGCAAATGCACTCTATCAACTCCCTTTTGCTCATATCCTTTAATCCTTCAAAATCAACATTAACCCCTATTAGCTTAACCAGATATCGACACTCGCCATATTTTTTCTTTAGCCGGACAGAACCAACGCCCTATAACATATACCACAATATAACCGCTGTCTTTCGGCCGTTAATACAATATATAGAATAAAGCCGGAATAATCGGGACCGCTGCTTTCAATGTCCAATAAAATCGGTTGTAACGCTGCTCTAATGCACAGCAAAAAACGACAAATTTCTTCTAAAGGCAAAAATTTGTGAAAAATAAAAACCAAAACAATTACGGATTGCCCTCTACACCCAAAACAAATTGCAGCAGACAAACCTGTCTGGGCCTGCAAATCCCAAACCGCCAAACTTGGAAAATCAGCAAAAATCACTTGTCCTTTAAGCTGTAATACTATAGATTAATTGTTTTTAGAAATGATAAAGACAAAACGATAAGCTTTTTGGAGGCGCCAAATGGCAGCTACCAAGGATATTCGTAACATAGTTCTTTTAGGACACGGCGGAAGCGGCAAAACCTCGCTCGCAGAGGCGATTCTGCACATAACAGGAGCAACAAACCGCCTCGGCAGCGTGGACGAAAAAACCAGCACCTGCGACTACTACGACGAGGAAAAAGAGCACCAGTACTCGATTCAGTCTGCAATTGTACACACCGAATATAACGGCAAAACAATCAATATCATAGATACTCCCGGCTCACCGGACTTCATCGGCACATCAATAACGGCTATCCCGGCAGCAGAAACTGCTTTAATAGTCATAAGTGCTTCGGCCGGCATCGAAACCATCACACGCAAGATGTTCGAGCTCGCCACCAAAGCCGAAAAACCGAGAATAATTGTGATAAACAAAATTGATTCCGAAAACATCCATCTGCCTGAGCTGCTGAAAAACATCCGCGAGGTTTTCGGCCCATCCTGCCGCTGCGCCAATATGCCCGCAGCCGACAACGCATCGATAATCGACTGTATCAAAAACGATACCGGCCAATCAGCACTCGGGGACGCCGGCAAGGCCCACACGGAACTGATAGAGTCCGTTATCGAAGCCGATGACCAGCTTATGGAAAAATACCTCGGCGGAGAAAACATCACAGACGAGCAAATCTCCGCCGTCTTTGTCAAAGCCCTCAACTCAGGTACTCTTATCCCGATAGTATTCACAAACTCCCGAGCCGAAGTCGGCATAACAGAGCTGCTCGAGATAATCGTAAATTTCACGCCGTCACCTCAGCAGACAAAACCGGTAATCCTAACAGATGGTGACAAAACCACCGAGCTCAAAGCCGACCCCGCCGCTCCGCTGGCCTCTCTGGTTTTTCGAATCGGTTTCGACCCGAAATCCAATATGAAAAACGCAACAATCAGAATCTTTTCCGGCACAATCAAATCAGACGCCAATATGTACAGAAACAACGAGAAAAAAGGCATCAGGCCGGGCCACATTATGAAATCCCAGGGCGCAGAGAACAAGGAAATCCAGGCCGGCATTGCCGGTGATATCATCACACTCACGAAGGTCGAAGAAATCAAAACCAACGACCTCATACACGATGGCCACCTTGCCGGCAGATTCAAACTGCCCGGCCTTCCGCAGCCGATGTTCGCTCTTGCACTCGAACCCGCGACAAGAGGCGATGAGCAAAAAATCAGCAACGCTATCGAAAGACTCACCGAGGAGGACCCCTGCTTTAAGGTTACGCGGGACCAGCAGACAAAAGAGCTTATCGTCAACGGACTCGGTGAATTGCATCTGAGGGTAATGCTCGAAAAAATGGTAAACCGATTTAAGCTGTCGATAAATACAAAAGAGCCTAAAATCCCATATCGGGAAACAATCACAGTCCCCGCAGAAGGTCACTATCGTCACAAAAAGCAGACAGGCGGTGCGGGCCAGTTCGGAGAAGTTTACCTGCGTGTCGAGCCGGCAGAGCGCGAATCCGACCCGTCATTAGTCTTTAGCTGGGACATCTTCGGTGCCTCCATTCCCGGCCAGTTCGAGCCGGCTGTCCTGAAAGGAATCAACGACGTTATGCAGTCGGGTATCGTGGCCGGCTTTCCTTTACAGGATATCAAGGTATCGGTCTATGACGGCAAACATCACCCTGTCGATTCAAAGGAAGTCGCATTTCGAGCCGCGGGAAAAGGGGCTTTCACCGACGCCCTGCAAAAGGCAAAGCCTGTGCTGCTTGAACCTATCGTTAATATCGAAGTCACTGCGCCTGCGGAAAATATGGGCGATATCACCGGCGACCTGGCATCTAAAAGAGGAAGAGTGCAGGGCCAGGATATGCTGGCCGGCAATTTCGTCGTCATAAAAGCACAGGTACCGCTCGCTGAAGTTACGCAATACAACAGCCAGCTCAAAAGCGTTACCGGCGGCCGGGGAAGCTACTCAATGTCACTGTCACACTACGAAATCGTGCCGTCAAACGTCCAGCAGCAGGTAGTTGCACAATACGCAAAGAAAAAACACGATGAATAAAAATATTCCCGCAAAAACAAAACCTCTTGCTC
>Ga0315548_1001949_pt1 | contig 16581 bp, 8 predicted proteins | sample SalMarSW160110MG_2_FD_202540 | JGI IMG/M metagenome (GOLD analysis project Ga0315548, IMG submission 202540) | Salt marsh sediment microbial communities from the Plum Island Ecosystem LTER, Massachusetts, United States - Salt Marsh Sediment SW1601-110 ...
TAGTACTTTTCCTCGATGCGTTTGATCAGTTAGCCGATGACGTGAAGGGAGGCTACCTCACCTGGTTCCCAATTGAGCTTCCCGAGAATGTGCGCGTGATCGCCTCGACGCTGCCTGTCCCGGTGCTATCCGTCTTGCATAGCAAGCTACTACCAGTCAACATCGTCGAGATAAAACCGATGTCTTTGGAAGAGGGAGATATGTTGTTAGATTTGTGGTTAAGGAATGCGGGTCGAAAACTTCAACCATTGAAACGACAAGAGATTCTGAGCAAGTTCGGCGAATGCGGGCTACCGCTCTACCTAAAATTGGCGTTTGAACAGGCGCGTCGGTGGAAATCATATAGTATAGATACAATTCTCGGCTTTGGTACGCCGGGCATCCTGCGAAATCTCTTCAAGCGCCTCTCTTTGGAGTCGAATCATGTGGCGATGATGGTTGCACGTAGCCTCAGTTATATTGTTACAGCGCGCCATGGCTGAGGACGCTGGACTGGCCGTATTGCTGAAGGATGACGATAAAAATAAGAGCACGTACAAAAATCTGCACGCCTTCCCCTTGCTCGACCAGACCTGCAAGCCCGATTTAATCTTACGAGGAACACACGAGGTGTTAGCCCGCGATCTGCACGAGGCTTACCTGGAGGGGCTGGACAGCGAAAAGGTAATGGACGAAGGTGATCCGGCGCGGGACTCCTGGGAAAATCTACCCGAAGACATAAAGGAGAAAAATCGCCGGCAGGCGGACCGGATCGGTGTGATCCTGGAGGAACACGGTTACCGTATCGCTCCTCTGACGGATTGGAAGGCAGCGGACCTGGTCTTCAGTGAAAAAGAGGGGTCAGATGAAGTCGAAGCGATGGCGCGTATGGAACACGAACTGTGGTGCCAGGAAATGCTGGCAGATGATTGGAGATTCGGCTCCGTAAAAAGCAAAAAGGAGGAAACCAACCCCGACCTGGTTCCCTGGGAGAAGCTCCCTCTAGATGAACAAGGCAAAAATAAAAAATTTATACGTGACCTGCCGCGCTTGCTTACACGAACGGGGTTTCAAATAGAACGGGCAGAATCGAGATTTTCAGCCAGGTCGAGTGAGAATCCATAGAGATTATTCAATCTTTTGCATTGGTCTGGCGCAGCGGGAACATCTATCTATTGGGTTCATTCTCCTCCGTCCGTCGGATCGGGACAATGTTCCTGGTTACTACCTGTACCAATCCTCCAGCAGAACCTCTCAGTCAGGGTATAGCTTTTCTCTCTAGGGACTTGCTGGCTCAGAAGTCATGAGCTATGAGGGGTAACCAGACGCGGTAACCCGGTGTGCCCAAGTAAGCACCCTTGTTGTCGTTGATCGCAACATTGCCTGCCCCGTCTACCGCCTGCACGATCCACTCTATTGTCTCCTGGTGGGGTATAGTCCCAGTCCATAGATTCGGGTTGGCCGCGCTGCGGGTGAGAGCCGTCGTATGCCAGACTCCGTCCCCAAGCGTGTAAGTGGCCCCCACACGGACCACATCGGACAGGTCCGTCGCTTCCACCACGACCTGGATACTGGTTTCTGCCCGATAGGCATCCACCCTCCAAATGCTGGGTGGAATAAGGTCCATCGTGGTGGAGTAGTAGACTGTGTAAGTCATGCCTTCAAAGAGTCGCTCTGTTCCCAGGTACGGTGTTGTGCTCCGGTACTGGGCCGGGATCACGACCAATCGCTGTTCCACCCCGTCGGGTGTCCACACCTGGTTGACCAACGACCACCAAGAAGGTTGCCATGTGTCAGGGTGGTCGAACGCAGGCTCTACCTGCCAGAATGGCTCATCGGTAGTTTCGGTGATGACGCGTGTGACCACGGGGCCAAAGCTCTCGAAGGTCTGGTAATGCCCTCCTTCAAAGAAGGCGCCGTGTGGTGTCTGGTCATCCAGGGAGATGTCCAGGCTGGTCCGGGGCTGGATAGGCTGCCATTCATTCACTTCTGTCTCGTTCCCCACTGAAAAGTAGCTCCCAGTGATGGCACCATCGGTCACGATGTGGGTTTGGTAAGTCGGCTCAAATGTGACCTTGCGGGAAACCAGCCCATCTGAGATTGTGCTGCTTGAAAGCCATCCGGATGTTGATTCGCCCGCGACCAACTGGCTGGTGTTGGGCACCTGGACTCGCATCATCGGCAGACCGTAAAGCGTCGCTTGAGCCAGCACCTTTTCATCGTAGGGGCTGAAGGAATGCGGACCGGTGAGGTTAAAGTATTCGGCCTTGGCCTCCCGTAGTGCATGTCCCACGTTGTCCCCACGAGCCAGATTACGGCTGAACAAGGTCATCAGCAGCTCAGAGTAGCCGACGGTATCTGCATCTCCATAGCCGAATCCAGTGTTGGCGATCCATACGCCCCCTCGACCCAGGACTGCTTGGGCAAAGTCCAGGCCATGGGCACTGGCTTCCTCGTCGGGTACACTCAGACCGGAGTGGCAGCCGATAGAGTAGTTCAGCGTACCGGGCGGCAGCTCACTGGCCAATACATCCTCGGGCGTGACTACCCCGCTATTCACCTGGGCCGGGATCGCCTGCCAGTGTTCAAAGTGGGCATTGACGGCGTTGACATCGTGTCTGTCCTCTAACCACAGTGCGCTCAAATCACTAGCCACCCAGGTGTCGTTGATAAGTCGCGTCACCGCCAAGCCCTCCGCCTCCCATTTCTCGGCCATGGCCTCCGCTCCATCGGTCATAAAGTCATAGCCAACGACCAGCCCATCTGCCACTGATAGGACCGGGCTGGCCAGGAATGCATCGATGGCGGCCATGATCTCCTGCGGCGTTTCTACCAAACGGCCGATCCCAAATTCAGGGAAAACCAGTCCCCGGCCGCGCCAGGGGATAGGGTTAAAGCCGGCGTAGTAATCGTCGCTCAAGAAGTACCGCTCGCCCAAGGCCACGCCCACAGGGGAAGTGGGGATCAGGTAGGGGTTGTACCCCCCCTCATGGCCCAGAGGTACCTCGTCGGGCACCCGCCAGAAGGGCACGATTCCGTCGTCTCCAACGATAACCAGGTATTCCAGGTTGGGGTAAGCCGTGCGGGTAATTGTCACCATGGATTGGATCGCGCCTGCCACCAGGTTGGCGTGCACTGGATTGGTGATGTTTTCCGACCAGAGGGCGTAGGTCTGGGAGATCGGTTCACTGGCATCGAGGGTGACCACGCGTCCCGCCACATCAGGGTGGAGGGCCAGTGTATCCAGCTTGGCCATGAGCGCGTCGGTGGTGACCTGTCCATATCGTTCCTCGAGAAGGGTCTGGTTTGTCAAGATCAGAGTCTTTATCGTCGGCGAGATAAAGTCGGGCGGCTCAAAACTGGGCGGCTCGAAGCCAAAGTCCAGGGCTGGTACGCCTGACTCGACCGTGATTTGCAGAGTGTAGGAGTCGGGACTGTTGGCGCCGTTGTGTCCCGCGACCAAGAGGTGGTACCAGCCGCTCTGGTTCCAGATACCTGTGGAGACCTCTTCATTCTGTGTGCCTGCTTGGCTGCTGGCCACCACGAGGTTGCCCGTCTCAAAGCCGTCGCCCACCTCGGCCAGTTGGCCAATGGTCATCGCCCGGGCAATGGTCATCGCCCGAGCCGCCACATCCAAATCGCTGATGAGGGTTGCCTGACCAATGGTCATCGCCCGGGCGATATCGTTGACGTCCCCGCTTCCTGCCCCCAACTGGCTGAAGAGAAAGAGATCGTAATCGCGCGGCAGCAGAGTCAGAGTTGCCGTCACGGTCGCGTTGCGGGTACCGATGGGAATGCGGAACCAATCCAGATCTCGGTAGCTAGAGATAGGGAAACTGTGGAGACCAGGGTTGAGGACCGCAGCATACTTCCAGCTATCGTTATAGCCGGGATCCGTACGCCAGCCGGCATAGTTTACGTTGCCACTTACTGCGTCGCCCAAACCCTCCGGCCCAGATGCGTGACCCCACCAGGTGCCACCGGCGTCCACAGACGCAGCGGTCTGGTTGTTGAGCGCAAAACGGCCATTGCCAGCCAACGTGTTGTTAGCAAGAGTCAGGTTGGAACCCGCCCCAACGGAGATGCCGTCCAACTGGCTGGCGGTGACCGTGCTGTCGCTGACGCTAACATGGGTGCTTTCCAGGGTGAGTCCCGTCTGTGCGAACTCGACGGCGGTGTGTTCCAGGCTGCCGCTGCTGCCCGGCTTGAAGGACAGCCCCTGCCAGTCGCCGGGTAGGGGGGCCGCGTAACGCTGGGCGCTGCCAAAGATGACCGGCTGGGTGGCGGTCCCCTGGGCCTCGAGCCGGCCCTCGATCACAACCTCCTGCCCAAAGTCAAAGAGGACTTCGACTCCCGCCTCCACCGTCCATGTAGTACCGGCCGGTACCCTGAGCGATCCTTGTCCAGCAGCAACCACCACGAAGCGGGTCAGGTCACCCTGCGGTCCCCATACTTCACCTCCGCTGGCCAGGGCATCGGCTTTCACCTCGACTAGGTTCAGCTCATTCCCGCTGCAGGTGTTCACGCCCAGCGCGTTCCCTGGTTGGTAGCGGATGGCTACCCCCTGGTTATCGTCGATGCGATTGCCGGTCAGCACATTCTCCGACGATGTATTGGCCAGCGTGACGCCCCCCTCCTGGTTATAGCGGATGAGGTTGCCGTCGCCAGGCATTTCGCCGCCAACCTCGTTGTTGTTGGCGTCCACATCGATACGTACCCCCTGCTGTCCGTTGCCCAGAGCCTTCTCACCGGTCCAATCGGTGCCAATGTAGTTTCCCTGGATGGTATTCCCAGTAGTCTGGTCACCCATGACAGCGATGCCAGCGCCCAGGTTGCCGCTGATCAGGTTGCAGGTACCGACACACGAATCCTGGTCACCCGCTCCACCAATGAGGCCACCCCCACTCTGCCTCATCTCTACCCCGTGGCCCAGATTAGGGATGGCCACCGTCCCGGATGGATCGGTACCAATGTAATTACCCTGGATCACACTGCCGGTGGTGTTGCTTTGCTCGATGGAGACGCCTACGCTTTGATTACCACTGATGACATTGCGTAGTTCCGGCGTGTCTCCGCCCACGACGGAACGCTTGGCCCCACTGAAGATGGCAATACCATCGCGATTGGGCAAGGAATGAGTCCCGGACGGGTCAATGCCGACATAGTTCCCCCGAACTTGGGTATCATCGGTGCTGATACCGCTGATCTCGATACCCGCCTCGTCACTGCCGGCGATGATATTGCGGGCCTCCTGTGTATCCCCTCCCACCAGCGTATTATTCGGTCCCTGATTGATGGTGATGCCCGTCCCGTTGCCCAGGGTGCCATCCCCACTCAGATCAGTGCCAATCAGGTTACCCTGGATCACATTGTGATCCGTTCCATTCCCTGATATGTTAATGCCATTACCGTCGTTGCCACTTATCAGGTTCCCATAGCCGGGCAGTACACCACCGATGATGTTGTGATTCGCCCCGCTCGAGACCAGGATGCCACTTTGACCATTGGGCATGGGGAGCATGCCGCTGGCGTCGGCGCCGATGATGTTTCCGGCAATAATGTTGTTCGACGTGGTGGGTCCATCCAGCCGAATACCAGTCCAGCCATTGCCGCTGACCACGTTGCCCTCACCAGCCAGCCGGTCGCCGCCGATGAGAGCATTTGCAGCTCCCTCTAGAGATATAGCATAATGATGAAAGCCTTGCACCTGCAGCCCCTGGATGGTGATGTTGTCCGCATGGAGGAACAAGCCAATCGTGACATCAACCGGTAGGTTGCTCCCATCCAGGACCACCCCCCGGCCCACGGCGTCGATGGTCAAACCATCGACCCAGACGTGTGGCAGTTCACTCAGGATCGAGATGGTGCCTGGATTTTCAGGGGGAAAGACGGTCGCGTCGAATTCAATCCGATCCCCCGGCGCGGCGCCGGCGAGCGCCTCGCGTAACGAGCCCGGTCCACTGTCAGCCAGGGTATTAACCAGCCAGATCGCATCACCACCCCAGGGAGTGAACGGATCGCCGCTCGAAATAGGGTGGGCAGCATTCACCTCGCCAGCGGAGATGCCCAGTAGCAGCAGCGCCGCGCAAAGCAGTAACGCCCTGCCGATACTATATATCCGATTTCGAGGGCAGTTAACGTTCAATTTCATCTCATTCCTCCTGCTCCGTCAGCGTAGTAGGCCTGCAGATTTAACGATCAGCGGTATATAAACATAAGAGGTCGTTCCAATAAACAGACTGGTTGAGAATTCTGAGGTAGTTCCATTGGCATCCGTCGCCGTCGCCGTCAGGTAGCGGTATCCTGGACCTACGGTCAGGCTGAAAGCGCCATCTCCTGCCGCCGCTATTGTGTCCAGGTAGGTATACCCGGCTGGCTGGGGATCCAGGTTGGCGAAAACCTCCACCTGGCATCCAGCGCAGGCAGTGCCTGACACCGTCTCACCATCCCACCCAGTCAAAAGGGGCGCGGGTGCCAACTCCTTTGGTACCTCAAAGAAATCGATTTGTTCGTCCGTATTGGCGTAAATGCTGTTCTGGGTGATGGTATTGCCCACCGATTCTGGGTACCCAATGGCGATGCCGACCTGGTTATAGGCGATGGTATTGCCCGCTCCGATTATGTTATTCGGAGCAATGTACAGGATGATACCAAATACATCATTGGGTAGGGGTGACAGGCCATCGGTAGCTACGCCGATGTCGTTATCCCTGACTTGGTTGTCTGTCGCCTCCCGAATCAGAATACCGCGCAGGCTGTTGCCGCTGATGACATTGTCCCGGATAACTGTGCCAGTGACCAGGTACGCCACGCCTACGCCCCCACCATTAGGGATGGCGGATGTGCCCGCCCCATTGGTACCGATCAGATTGCCAATGACCTGATTGTCGATGGCTTCTGGCTCAGAAGATGTCGAGATAAGCACGCCGAAGTAAAGCGGATCCGTCGCCTGTCCGCTGATGAGGTTGCCCAATCCCCCGCCTTCGCCACCCACCGTATTCCCGGATGCACCTTCGGTGATCCATACGCCGTTCTCGCTGTTCGGCAGGGCTGTCCCCCCATCCGCTGTGGTGCCAATGCGATTTCCAGAGATCTGATTGTCCCCGGTAAGAGGATGTCTCACGACGATACCGTCGCGTTGATTCCCGCCGATCAGGTTGCCCTCTCCCAGGAGATTACTGCCCCCGATCAGATTGCCTGTGGCGGAGAAGGACAGGTCTACGCCAGCCGCGTTCGGCAGCGCTGACGTACCCGCTAGGTCGGTGCCGATAAAGTTGCCCAGCACCTGGTTACCCTGGCCATCTTCCACCAGGCGATCTGTCCGGCCCGGTCTGGTCTGTTGCAGAGTGCCGGCGCTGGTACCTTGAATCGCAACGCCAAAAACATCGTTGCCACTGACGAGGTTGCAGGGGCCGTCGCATAACCAGGGTGTGCTGGTGTCAGCCCCGCCAATGATAGTCTCTTGCGCAAGGATCACCAACACGCCGTTGTCGTTTGGTAGGGAGTTGGAACCGGTCCGGTTGGTGCCAATGCGGTTGCCCAAGATACGGTTCCCAACGCTTTCCTCATTCTGGACGTGGATTCCTGTATCACCGTTACCGCTTATCAGGTTGCCCCCGCCAGGAGCACTGCCCCCGATTGTGTTGTTGCTGGCACCGAAGCCGATAAAAATTCCCCACACCGCATTAGGAATGGCCACCTCTCCAGTCACATCGGTGCCGATGGTGTTGCCCAGCACCGAATTCAATGTGCTGTTCGATTCAATGTGAAGGCCTTCCTGGGTATTGCCACTGATCAGGTTGCCTGCACCAGACTCCGTTCCGCCTATCAGGTTGTTTGAGGCTTTTATAGTGATAATGCCGGAATAGTTGGGCACTGCCTTTATCCCGGTCAGGTCGGTGCCGATCCTGTTACCGGCAACCGTATTGCCCGGTGCAGCCAGATACTCCAGCCAGATACCCACATACTCGTTTCCACTGATCAGATTACCTGCACCGGCTGCCGTACCGCCAATCTGGTTGTCTGTGCTCTCTGAGATGAGAACGCCATCGTAGTTCGGCACAGGGGCAATACCAGAGATGTCCGTGCCGATAAGATTTCCCAGTACCTGGTTGCCGGTCGTCCCTGCCGAGCTGATCCATATGCCGTAGTTGGTATTGCCGCTGATCAGATTCCCCTCGCCCGCTCCAGCCCCACCAACCTGGGTATCAGAAGCACCCAGGCCGATGACCACGCCCTGGTTGTTGGGCAGGGCGGCATCACCGGAGGGATTGGTGCCCACAAAGTTACCCAACATTTGATTGCCGGTTGTTCCATCGTTCTGAATAACCAAGCCGAGGTCGACGTTGCCGCTGATCAGGTTGCAGGGTCCATCGCAGACACCTGGACTATGAGCCCCTCCAATCACGTTCTGCGATGCTCCAAAGCCGATGATAACACCTGCCACCTCGTTGCCATTGGCACTATTCCCGGAGAGGTCAGTCCCGATAAAGTTGCCGATGACCGAATTGTGCGATGTACCAGCACCCTGCAGTTGAACGCCCGTGTACGTATTGGCGCTGATCAAGTTTCCCTGGCCCAGAGGCCCCGCACCTATAGCGCGATCGCCGCCCACGGTGTTGTACGTCGCACCCCATCCAAGTAACACTCCCAAATTAAAACCCTGGATCTGCAGTCCGCGCAGGGTGACCCCCTGTGCGCCATAGATCACCAGGCCCAGGGAGTCGCTGGCCAATGCGCTCCCATCCAGGATGACGCCCGCCTCGCTGGCGTCAATGGTCAAGTTACTCACCAAAATCAGTGGCAATTCGCTTGCCAGGTTGATGGTCACCGGTGTGCTCGGCGGAAAGGTTGACGGATCAAACAGGATGACATCGCCAGCGACTGCGCCCAGCAGGCATTGCCGCAGGGTGTTCAGGCCGCTGTCACTCGTGCTGCTCACCGTGCAGGTGTCCGCTGGACGGTCTGGGCGCCTAGTCTCGTCTACCGGGGGTTGGAGGAGTGGATGGGGGACAAGGCGCGTTTTCAGCGAGCGCCAGAGATGCGGCCCCTGGTACTGGTCGCCGTAGACGACGCTACTGGCCAACTCCACCTGATCTGTTGAAAGATAGCGCCGGAAATGCACCCCATCAGCCAGATAATCGTCTGGTGAGGTAGCATCTTCCACCAGCGGTTGATCGGGCCAACTCGCCCTGGTAGGATGCCACGGCAGCGCAAGCATACCCACTAGTATGAGCAATAGACAGGTGCGCAGAGAACCTCTGTTGTTAAATATCTCGTTCGCTCCTTTCCTCAACTGTGGATGTACTCCCGGATGCCAACTGGGAGTCGAGGATATTTATCTTTTCAATATCCAGCTTCGCCCCTAGTTCCCGGAAGATACCGCCAGCTTGGTCCAGGGCCTCTCTTGCTTCAGCCCGGCGGTTTGGGTCCGATCCCAATGCGGCTGCCAGGGCCAGGTAGGTACGCGCTAACTCATAGCGAGGACCGTGTTGCCTCAGGGTTTCCAGACTCTCCTTAAGCAGATCCACCCCCTCGGCCAACCGGCCCTGTTCGTGGCATACCTGCCCCATAATCCGCTGTGCGCTGCCTAGATCTGTCCAGGACACCGGCTCGGTGGCTGCTTCCATGGACCGTTTTGCCGCTTCAGCTGCCTCGAGCAATCGTCCTTCTACCAGGAAAGACTGGGCGATATCCCGCTCCGCTTGAGAAAGCAGGTCCTTGATCCCGTGCTTCAGCAGTTGACCCAGGCCAACCTCCAGGTGCTCGATCCGTGCTCGACGGGGCTCGCCCCGTTCCAATAGGATTTCCCCCAGATTGAGGTGGGCTAGAGCGATGTCGAAATCGGATTCCAAGACTTGAGATTCTTCAAGGGCGGTTTCAGCATACCCGTAGGCTGCATCCAGGTCGCCCAGGTGCCGGAGCACATCGGCAAGGTTGCCAAGTGTCATCGCATGTACATACACATCGCCAGTGTCAATCAGGAGCTCTAGAGCGCGTTCGTAATCGCGAACTGCGTCACCCCACCTGTCCATATCCACCAGGATCACACCACGATTGGTATATCCTTTGGAGAGGTTAATCAAATCGCCTGCTGCATCAGACAGCTCTATGGATTGGTCGCAATGGGTGAGGGCCACGTCAAGATCCCCTCGCGCTCGATGCAAGACTGCCAGCAGATTGTGAGCCTGGGCGCTTTTCATGATGAGGGCTTTTGTAGCCCAGTCAAAGGCGTCTTCCAGGCGACCTTGTTTGTAGCTAATTAGTCCATGCTGCAAGTAGAGCCGGGAAAGAATGGCTGGATCTCCATCGTCTCCAATGGCTGCCAGCCCCCGATCCAACCACTGAAGCGCCTTATCATGCTGCGGCTGACGCTCGTAGACGACCGCGATTCTCCAACACAGATCGGCGGTCTGGGTGGGATCTTTTTCTACCATCTGAAGGGCGTTCTGGTAGTAAGTAAGCGCCTGTTCGTGCGGTCCCAGGTTGCCATACACACCCCCCAATCCCTTCAAGCAGGCTAGTTTTTGTTCCTCGGAAACGTCATTACGCAGCTTGGTCTCGATGATCTCATTGGCAGTCTCGAGGTAGCGGCGGGCAGCGTGTGCTTCAGAATTGGACCAGGCTCTCAAACCTGCCTGTAGCTGGTACTTGAGTGCTGGCTCCCAGAGCTCGGCGATGTAGAAATGATGGGCCAGTTGTTGGATCTCGGAGGGAGACGGTGCCTCACCAACGGTTCTTTCAAGCGCGTTGCCAACCTTCTCGTGGAGTTCGAGGCATTCGAGGAAATTGAGATCCCGGTAAACGGTTTCGCGGAGCAATCCATAGGCAAACTCGCATGTGTGTCTCTCGGCCCGGACCAACCCGCGGGTTACCAATTCGTCCACGGTCTCCCGGAACTGGCCTCGATCCAGTCCACTGATCTGCTGGACCATGAATGGATCGAATTCACGACCTACTACGGCGGCCCCATCCAAAAATGCTCGAGCCCGGCTATCCAATCCCTCGAGCCGCGGTTCCATCAGGTCGCTGACCCCGTCCGGAAGTGGTAATTCCGAGTAGTCCTGAGTAAAGTCGTCGTACACTGTAGCCCACCCACCTCGCTTGCCTTTGAAGAGCGTACCTTTGGCAAATAACGCTTGTATCATCTCTAGAAGAAAGAAGGGATTGCCCTCTGTGTGCTCGTACAGTCGCCGGCTGAGGCGGGGCAAGTTGTCCATGCCTGACATGATACGCAAGAGCTCGTGCGTTTCCTCTTCGCTCAATGGACCGAGCGAAATCTCTGTGAGCAGACCGCTTCTGTACAGATCCTTGCGAAATTCACGAATGTGCTTCTCTGGTTTCTCACGCTCTGTACGCAAAGAAGCGATGACAAATAGGGACTCGTAGTGATGCTGCATCAGCAGGTAGCGGATGCAATCCAGACTCGCCGGATCGGTCCATTGCAGGTCGTCCAGATAAAGAATGATGGGTGCCTGGCGAGCCATCGCGACCAGAAAAGTTGCCCAGGCCCGTCGTCGCCAGACGCGAGCCTGTTCAGGCTCGAGCTCTCGGGGGGCGGGCAGGCCAGGGCGGAGTCGAGTGAGTTCGGGCAAGAAATGCGCCACCTCAGCCAGGTCTTCGGGAGGTAGGTCTGGGATCATGCCCTGCTCGACAACCGGTCGGAGTGCTTGCTCTAACGCAGAATACGGGAGAGAGAGGTCACCTGCGGTCATTCTGGAAGCGAGCCATCGAGCCCCAGCACCGGCTTGCAGAGTAACAAAGTCCTGCACCAGCCGTGTCTTGCCCGTTCCAGCCTCGCCGACGACGAGGACCGCCTGCGCCAGACCGGCATGCGCTTTGACCCAGACTTCCTGCAGTTGCTTTATTTCCGATTCTCGCCCTATAAGAGAAACATCCGTGGTCGTCCAAATTGGAAGGACCACCTTGGAGATTCGAGGGTGTTCGATCTCCGCTTTTTGCAATAGCAATCGATTGGCGTTTTCTACCAAACGGGAGATATGGTCTTCCAAGGGCGGAGTCAGAGCGTCGAACCAATGCACCGTTGACAGAAAGTAGTTCATGGCCCCTGAGGGAGGTATATCTTCAATGCGGAAGGGGATTACGGTTCCCCCCTGTCCGACTACGCTGCAGACTTCGCGTACCACCTGGGGCGAGCTGTTGGAGTGTGAGGACAGAACGAGCACCATCAGTTTGCTCGCACGGATGGCCTTGTCAATGGCCGCTGCCCACGACGTACCTGGCGTTACATCCCTGGGCGCCATCCAGCACCAGATGCTGTTACCTTCAAGTCCCTCGCAAACAGCTTCGGCAATGGCTGTGTCCTTGGTGGAGTAGCTGATGAAAACCGGGCGCGTTACAGTCATTCCCCTCCTGTCTTATGAACAAAAAACCGCCAACTTACCGTCAGCGGATTTCGTAGATGATTACGAATCTATCCAGGCCTCCTTATTTGTCCTGAACAATCGCCTGCAACGCTAGCTCGCGACGAATAGATTTTAGGAATTTACGATATGAGTATACACATTTTTTCCCGAAAAATCAATGTTTTCACATAATCCACAATGTCCCCTGGCCCCGGGCACCGAATACCGTAAAACTACCTTGCGCGGTGCGTGGGGATATTACCGCTGAGAAAGTAGAAATCCGCAGCACTGGTAGGGTTTGGGGTAATGTAGTTACAGCTGCTTTTGCCACCGAAGAAGGAGCATTCCTGCGAGGCCAGATTCGCATGGAAGAGCAGGTGGATATCGGTGTGGACATCCCTGCTGAGGAAGGGGATTCTGCTCTTCAATCGGATGAGGCTCCTGCTGACGATCGAGAAGACCAAACCGAAGATGAGCCCCCCGCCTCATGAATCCTACCTAAATTAACTGGTTTGATGCACCAAGAAGCCGCCCGTAAAGGCGGCTTCTTTTTCGGGAGGTATCAAATGGTTATTCTGTATGAGCTGCTTGTGGTGACTGGCTGCAGTTGGAGAGCTTTCCTACGATACGTCCGTTATGGGAGTCTAAAGGCCATGCTCACCTGGTCTGGCAGAAGCAGATCGCTTTGGCCTTCTAGGCTATGGCCATCGCCATGATCTCTCTCAACTGGATTGATCTTTTCCTTCCCAGATTGGCTTTTATCACCATAATCCTTCCACCCACTATCGTTTGGACTGATAGCTTCATCGCTGCCTGAGGTGGTCTCAGTCGGGCTGATATCTTCGCCCCCACTCCCACCATCATGTCCATCACCCTCATCGCTGTCGCTTGGTTTGACCTCTGTTCCGGAATCCTCCTGCTCCCCAGTAGTTCCAGGAGTGAGATCTTCCTCTTGATGATCATAGTTTCCTTCTTCTGTCGGGCTGACCTGGCCACCGCCTTGCTCGCCCTGGTCATCATCGCCCCTATTGGGGGAAATTTCCTCCAAACTTATCTCAGTAGCAGTAAGAACGCCGTCATAAAGTACCAGGGCGTGAATGGAAACTTAATCACCCACTGCAATATTTTCCTCAATTTCGGTTTCACCAGTGATCTGCAGTACCTGCCCATTGATGGTCCAGGTATTCGGGCCAATCTCTTCAACCTGGCCACTGAACTCGATCTCAGAGACTTCAGGTTTGGAGGTAAGGATTGCCTGGGGCACAGAGGTCTCGATAAGAGCAGGTTGTAGCAAGCGGAAGATGGCCAATGCCCGAGGGGAGCCAGTTTCTACCACTTGCACAAGCACGATTACCTGGTCGCCCACCTGGGCGGCAGGGTCGATTTGCGATGTATCCAGAGTTTGAAGTTCTACCCCTGAAATCACCCAAGCTGGCACTGCTTGGATGATTCCTTCCCTACCTTGGTTGCCTGCTTGCCAGGTAAGTTATGGCGTCGTAGCGGTCCACGTGCCAGAGCGGGTAACCTTGCAGAAGTCTATCTCGAGAACTGCATCGTAGGTGCCGGAAGCCGTCGTGGTCCCGCTGAAGGTTCCCGTTATCTTATTGCCTCCATTTGTCTTGCTGAAAGCCAAGTTGTTGATCGTAATGTCATATAAGTAGTAGGTCACGTAAGACACACCGCCGCAAGCCCCGTTCCACCCCACTTGCAAGGTGAAAATCGGGATGAACGTGCCATTTGAAGAGACGGTAAAGGAGACCGCCCGGCCTTGGTCATTCGTCCCGCTCCACTCGCCATCCTTTGGCACGATACTGGGAGTGGTCGCAGTCGGTGAAGGTGTGGCTGTAGGTGAAGGTGTGACTGTAGGTGTCGCCGGACCGGGAGTGGTTGTATTAGTGGGGGTTGGCGTCGGTCCCAATGGATAGTTCCCCAACACAGCCGGCAGGTAATTATTTCCAGGGGGAGCTGTGGTGCTGGTCGGTGTTGGCGTGACCGCAGTCGCAGTAGGTGTGCCTGTCGAGGTTGGCGTAGGAGTGGAGGTATTTACTGGGTTGTTAACCGTTAATGTCAGGTCGTCGAGGGTAAATCCTTCATAGGTAACGGAATCATTGCTGATAAATACAAAACCAATCCACACTTGATTTTCACCCAATCTGCTGCTCAAATCAAGGTTGTTTTCGTAGTAACCATTGCCTGCATCTCCACCAGTTGCGTTACCGCAATAGCGAGTCCCATTCGAGAAGCTGTTCCCATCGATCGAACTGCCTGCGAATAAGTAATCATACGAACAAGTTTCTGAAGGTTCTGATTGTCCCCACACGTGGAAGGTCAGGCTGGCGCTCGTAGCATCCGTCAGGTCAAATGGCCCATATACCGCCCATGAATTGGCGTTATTAGGGTAGTCACCGGAGCAGATCAGCGAGCTTCCTTGCGCGCCTCCCCCCACCGACCATCCGCCATAAGAGCCGGTACGTGGGTGGCAATCGCGTTTTCCAAACAGGTATTCACCGCCGTCGCTACTGCTTTGGTCAGCGATATTCCAGCCAGCAGCGGGCCAGGAACTTTCGAAACCTTCGCTCATATCTGTAGCGGCCGCAACAGACGTGACACTTGCAGGCCAGGGTGAATCGGCGGTTATCGGGGATCTTTGTTCTGTCGTGCCAAATATTCTGACAGGCTGATTTGAAATCACCTTCGGGATTCTCTCTTGAGCATAGGCAAGATAAGCGCCCCCGGTGATAACAACCAGTAAAGCGAGGAATATGATGGCTTTATAGTATTTGCTTTGCATGTGGGATTTTCTTCCTTTAGCTAAGATACAGCTCTTATGTTGGCAAATTTCGGTTCTCAGAGAGTTGCAGTGGTCGAGGCTATCAATGGGAATAACCCGGATGGGTTTCCCACCTTGCTCACTTTGATCGATTATATTCAGACGGTCACAGGTTTAATCACCTGTTCGGCCACAAGGATCAGCTGGATGAATATCGCTTTTTGATTTTTTTCGGGAATCTTCGGCACCTCACTTTCCGCCTGGATAATCCCCCCTCGCCTCAATATATTATCGTGGATCACAGTGGCTGTGTCTAATGATATTTATCCAACTTCCTTGTGACATCTGTAATATCCCCTTTTGGTCGAGCGCCTTCGCGCCAGCAGAACTTGATGCCTGCCGGTGTATAATCCTATTATGGCGTGGGAAGTCTCCATTACTAAATATACCTTTATGTCCCAATTGCTTTGTGGACGTATAGTCTCGAACCGATGACACAATATCTGTCAGTTCAGCGGTCCCGATTGAGAATCTTTTTCCGAACAGGGGGGATATTTTTTTCAAAGTGAGGGATTGTCGTCATGTCATCTAATCCGAAAACAAAAATAAATACCATCGTCACCGGCGACATCACCATGGACTGGAACCTAGCACGCATCAACCGTGGAGCAGGCAAGGACGTCACGTGGAACCCGGATGTCAGCACTCATGCGAGCTGGCAAAGAGGAGGCGCTGCACTCCTGGCCGACCTGATCGAGACAATCGCTTCAAGCTCGGAAAACCTGTCGCAGCATAATATCAACATCTACCAGACGGCAGCCCCACGCCAACCTGTCGATCCGGGAGACGAACGCTACCACCACTCCTACGCCATCTGGTCACCCATTAAAGATAACGGACAGGTCGTCTGGCGGGTGGCAGAGTTTCTGGGCATCGCTCGTTGCCCCGGAAACCGTGATAACGATAGTCTTCACTTTCAGCAGGTGGTTGACGAACCTGAGCGTGTGGACCTGCTTGTGCTGGATGACGCAGACCTCGGTTTTCGGGATAACGAAGCCCTGTGGCCCAGATGCCTGAAGGACGGATCGCGGCGTCCGTGGGTGATTCTCAAGATGAGTAAACCTGTTGCCAGAGGTCCGCTATGGGAACACCTGATCGAGAACTTTCCAGACCGCCTGGTTACTATCACTACCGTGGATGACCTGCGCCGTACTGCGGTGCAGATCAGCGAGGGACTATCCTGGGAACGAACTGCTCAGGACTTGACATGGGAGTTGGTGCACAGCCCGCGCATCAAAGCCATGGCACGCTGCGCCCATGTCGTGGTCTCGTTCGGTCCTGCTGGTGCTATTGTGCTCACACGAATATCTGCAACAAATGAGGAACCAGAAAAAACAGGGGAAGAATTAATCGATTGGAAACGCAAGCTGGTGTTCGATCCGAAGGTGATCGAAGGGATGTGGGAAG
>Ga0315548_1001950_pt1 | contig 16578 bp, 11 predicted proteins | sample SalMarSW160110MG_2_FD_202540 | JGI IMG/M metagenome (GOLD analysis project Ga0315548, IMG submission 202540) | Salt marsh sediment microbial communities from the Plum Island Ecosystem LTER, Massachusetts, United States - Salt Marsh Sediment SW1601-110 ...
ATTCCGTGTACAAGGGGGATCATTACCAGGGCAACTGTATACAAGAAAAAGGAAATTTTCAGGAGGTTCTTTATCTCAAATAATTTTGATAACCTGCCCAGCTGTGATGCGGTGATTGCTGTTGCTGCCGACAAGAATGACATCATTAATCCGATTAAAAGAGGTGAGGCATCATAAAGCTTTTCCAGAAAAAAGGGAAAATAACTCAGATATGATCCGTAAATAATAATAAAAGTAACAAAGCTGGCAGTAAAATAGATAATTACACTGCGGGTTTTGATTACTGCCAGTGCCGACATAAAATATTGCTTCAGGTCTTGGCTTGTACGGGGCTCCGGATTTTTCAGCCTGAAAAGAACAATAAAAGCCACTGGTATTGCAGCTATTGGCAATATAAAGGGGAAATACCATCCTGCAGATGCAAGGAAGCCCCCCAGGGCGGGGTAGCTTGCCGTGGCAATACTCAGAACGCTTGCATTATAGCCCATAGCCTCAGCACGCCTCGAGTTTGAAAAAATGTCTCCGATAAGGGTAATATTTATGGATCCCAGGGATGCTGCACCTGCTCCCTGGAAAAAACGTAAAATAAGCAGTATTTCAAATTTCCTTACAAGGGCACATAAGCCACCTGCTATGCCAAAAAGTAAGAGTGAAGGAACAAGGACATTCTTTCTCCCAAACCTGTCGGCCATGACCCCTAATACAGGAGTCAGCACAATGGCGGGCAGCGTAAAAAAGATTATCAGCAATCCGATTGATTGTTTTGATTTGCCGAATTCATTGGCTATCTGCGGGAAAGCCGGTGTAATGCTTGCCACGCCAAGCACTGCCATCAGTGTTATTAAGAAGATTATTTGCAGATTTTTATCGTAAAAAACAGGACCTGCAGGCTTGCTCCCGCTATTATCATTTTGTTTCTTCATCGTGATCCTCTCCTTTTTTTGCCCGATATATTATATCAGAGTATATTGACAGAAGTTTGTCTTCTTCCTGCTCCCAGCATAACCTCCTGGCCGCCTCCTCAAGGTTCTGTTTCCAGATTTTTATCCGGCTTTTATCCTCAATCATTTCCCTTATTATCGATGCAAGCTGCAAAGGATCAGATACACTTACAGCCAGTCCGATACCATAATCCTTTACAATCCTTGCCATCTCAGGAAAATCAGATACTAAAACAGGAATCCTTGCCTGTATATAATCAAATAATTTGTTCGGCAGCGCATAATAGTAATTAAGACCGATTTTTTCCTCCAGTGAAATACCCAAATCTGCCTGGACAGTATATGAAACAAGGTCATCATATGGCATCCTGGGAATAAACTGCACTTTATTGCGCAAAGCCGGTTTGTCCGCCATTTTTTTCAGTTTACCGGCTATATCTCCATCGCCAATAATTACCAGTTTCGCCTTATCTATATGGTTCATAGCCTCAATAGCAAGCTCAAGCCCCCTTGCCATATTTAATGACCCCTGGTAAACTATTACTTTTTCTCCCTGCTGCCTGATACTCACTTTTATTTCCGGCAGAACTTTAATATACTCGGGAAGATTTCTTATTACCTGCATCCTTATATTGTACTTCTCAGAATATATTTTTGCAATGGACTCGCAGACAGTGTAAGAATGCTCAATACGTGGCAGAATGCATTTCTCAATTGTTGTCCACACTCTCCTTGTAAAATTCCTGCCTGCAAGTTCGGGTACTTCGGTAAAATACTCATGGCTGTCATATACCAGCTTCTTTCTTCTTATTTTTCCAGCAAGATAATTTGCGGGCAGGGTATCCAGGTCATTGGAAATCAAGAGATCGTACTTTCTGAACAAAAGGAAAAAAAACAGCCTTATATTATATTCTGCATAAAAAAGAGGACCCTTGTTGAAAAGCAGCCTGAATCTCTTTTGTTTGTATGGCCTGACAGGTATTTGAAATGTTTTTCCGGTCAGCCTCCCTATTACTAAAATATCGATGCCCAGTTTTAATAAAGAACGGGCCGTTTTGTCCACACGCTGGTCTGTTATAATGTCATTGGTAACAGAAATATATACCTTTATCAAATTTTTAAGCATTTTTTTACTAAAATAAAGATTCTTTACGTAAACAAAACCTGAAAATTGAATTTGATAATTATTTTTGCTGCAATAGATTTGGAAAATGTGCATAATACAAAAAAATTACTCATTAAAAAAGCATAATTCATTCGGACTGGATATCCATACGAAATATTTTATTAAGCTGACCAATCAGGAGCAGGTTATAGACTTTATTAAATCTGACCTGGCCAATATAAGGCCCCTTTATATAATTGGTGAAGGCACCAATATTTTGTTTTGTAAGGATTATAACGGATTGGTAGTCAATCCCCTGATTCGCGGTGTCGAGCTTAAGAAAGAAACTGCAGATCACGTATTATTTCGTGTGGGGGCAGGTGAAAACTGGGATAACTTTGTGAATTTTTGTGTCGAAAATAATTACGGAGGTGTTGAGAATCTTTCTTTTATTCCCGGTAGTGTTGGTGCCTGTCCCATTCAGAATATCGGAGCATACGGGGCAGAGGTGAAAAAAGTAATTGATTCCGTTGAAGCTGTTGATATTGAATCCGCAGAGGTCAGGATCTTCTCCAATAAAGAATGCAATTTCGGCTATCGCAGCAGCATTTTCAAGAGTAAACTTAAAAATAAGTATATTATTACCCATGTTATTTTTAAGCTAAACAAAATACATGAATTCATAGTAAGCTACGGAAGTATTGAAAAAGAACTTGACAAGTTTCCTGAGACCAACATTCAAAATATAAGACTTGCGGTAATAAACATAAGAAAAAGCAAGCTACCCGACCCTTCAGATTTGGGCAATGCAGGAAGTTTTTTCACAAATCCTGTTGTTAATCTTGAGCAGGCAAATTCAATAAGGCAGTATTTTCCTAAAATGCCCTTCTTCAAAGTATCAAATAATGAAGTTAAGCTGTCAGCGGCATGGCTTATTGAACAATCCAACTGGAAAGGCAAGCGTATTGGAAACGTGGGTACTTATAAAAAACAGCCCCTTGTAATTGTAAATTATGGTGAGGCTACAGGTACTGAAATATACAACTTAGCAAAAAAAATACAAAAGGCTGTCAAAAACAATTTTGCCATCAACCTGGAGATGGAAGTAAATATTTGTTAGCAGTTATCTCTAGGTAAGCGTCCCGCAGCATGCCGACATTATGGCTGAAGCTGCTTCCCTGGTTTTAGCTTCGGCATATATCCTTAATACCGGCTCTGTTCCCGATGACCTGACCATAAGCCATTCATCATCACTAAAAAAGAACTTGTACCCGTCCAGCTTTTCGGTCTTAATAACCTCATAGGTGCCAAAAGAAGTAAAGTAACCGGACTGGCACTTCTCCAGAATTTTATTTCTGTCGTTCTTATTAATACTCAAATCCATTTTTTCAAATGCAAAGTTCCCTGTTATATCATATACTTCATTTATAAGCTGCTTCAAAGATCTGCCTGTCTCTATCATCCACTGCCATATCAATAATCCTGACCATATCCCGTCTTTTTCGGGTATATGTGAACCGACTGCTATCTCACCAGACTCCTCACCACAAAGCAGTACTTCATCTGTAAGCATTATATGTGTAAAATCATTAAACCCTACCTTTACCCTTTTCACATCAAGCTTATATTTGGCACACATCTTCTCTATCCTGTTTGTACAGGAGAATCCGGCAATTACTTTTCCCTTGAGCTTCTTATAGCCTACCAGATAGTGAATTAACAGGAGAATAATATGATTGGCATCAATATAATTTCCTTGTTTATCATATAAGGCTAGCCTGTCGGCATCACCGTCAACAGCCATTGCACAGTCTATTTTTTTGCTTTTCCAGATATATTCGGCAAGCTCATGAAGGTTTTTATGAATAGGATCAGGAGGTATGCCCATAAAAGTGGGATTAAGTTCACAATGAAATAATTTTACTCCCTGCAGCAGTTTTTTAAAGACATTCTGTCCGCTGCCGTACATCGCATCAAATGCAAACTTAAATTTTGTGCCCGACAATTTTTCAACATCAAAATTGTCACTTATCTGCTTGATATAAATATTTTCGAGATCGATATAATTAATCATTCCCTGTTCCAGAAGGTAGTTCCAGTTCAGCAGCTCAAGATCTATGTCATAATCAGCAGTAACAAGATTTTCTATATCTTTCATATCTTTTTCCAGCATAGGACCGCCATATTCACCTTTAAGTTTAAATCCGTTGTACTCGGGGGGATTATGGCTTGCAGTAATAATGATCCCGCATTGCGCCTTAAGCTTTATAACCCCAAGGGAAACCATAGGTGTAGACACGAAATGTTCCGGTATATATACACGTACTCCTCTTGAAGCAAGAATTTTTGCCACAGCCTCCATAAACATCTCACCTGCAAACCTGCAGTCGTATCCTATAACTGCTGAAGGATCTTTATACTTCCTGGTTAACCATTGTGATGTGGCAAATGCAATCTTAATTATATTGGTTATAGTGAAATCATTCGCTATAACCGCCTGCCAGCCGTCGGTCCCGAATTTTATTTTTTCCATAATCCTAGTTCATTATTCTGCGTTTATTAAGTGCTCTCTGGTATAAACGTCTATATTTATTATGCTGCTGAAGAGTCCTGGTAAAATAGTGATACCCTGAAAAGTCTTCCCTGGCGCAAAAATAAAGATAATCATGCTTTTTATAGTTTAGGACAGCATTAATTGAAGACTTTGAAGGTATTTTAATCGGACCCGGTGGCAGTCCGTAATATTTGTATGTATTATAAGGAGATTCTATAGAAAGATGCCTGGTAAGTATTCTTCTCATTGCAAAGTCACCGTGTGCAAACCTTACTGTAGGGTCAGCCTGGAGCTTAATACCTTTTTTCAGCCTGTTTATATAAACTCCCGCAATTGTGGGTTTCTCTTCCTCTTTGAGTGATTCCTCTTCAACAATTGACGCCAGTGTAATAACTTCATTCTGCGTAAGATTCATCTTCCCGGCTTTGGCCCTCCTGTTCCTGTTCCAGAACTTATTGTATTCGTCCAGCATCCTGCTGAAAAATTGCTCAGCCGAAGTATTCCAGTAAAACTCATAAGTATCGGGAAGAAATAATCCGATTATCGAATACTCGTTGAATCCCAATCCATTAATATACTCTTTATTATTAAGGAGCCCCATAATTGCAGAATAACCGGCTTCAAGTTTACCTGATACCAATCGTGCCAGCTGTTCTTTGGTCCTTATATTATTAATTGTAAGCCTGACCTTTTCCTGTTCGCCTGAACGGAGCATTATTATCAGCTTCTGGTTAGTCATCCTGTTCCTGATTTTATACTTCCCGGGATAAACATGTTTCTTATAATTCATTCTTTCTGCTGCCCATTCAAATGTTGCTTTGTTCTTAATAAGATTGTTGCTGTACAATATATTAAGGACAGTATCATAAGTTGAGCCCGTAGGAATATATAAATACCGGGACTTTTTATTATTAGTGAAAACGTTTGCCATTTTCACCTTCCTGTAAATGTCAATTCCCTTTATGCCGGCTATGATGAATATAACAAGAATGACATACAATATCCTCTTTATTAACCGGTGTGACCCCATTTTTCAGATTTTTATTACATACAACTGACCGGCTTCATCCCTGAGAACTTTAACCTTTTCTCCCTTGCTGATAAATCCGATTTCAGCTTTGGCATCAAACAGGTCTCCTTCTATCTCCACTATGCCTGAAGGCCTTAGAACTGTATGTGCAATTCCCTCTTTCCCTATCATCTGTTTCTGACGTGCGTCAATACCAATATATCCTTCTTTTTTATCCTGAACGGTATTTAAAGCCAGACTGAGTGATCTTGCCGTTAAGAGCTTTTTGCTTATAATAATTGACATAATGAAAGATACTAAAATAGAAAATACTACCAGGAAAAATGCTTTTAGTACTTTATCCCAGGCTCCCATACCTTCATATTCAAATACAATATTATCAACAAGGCTCATTGTCAATCCGACAATAACCAGTATGATTCCCGTTATACCGGTTATTCCAAATCCGGGAATAACGAAAATCTCCAGGGCTATGAGAATAAGCCCAACCACAAAAACTATGATTTCCCAGTTTTCTGTGAGTCCATGCAGATAAGAGGGGGCAAAGAATATTAAGGCTGCAGCAAGTGCTACTGCAAGCGGAAAACCGACTCCCGGTGTCTGCATTTCAATATATATGCCGCCTACAATTAATATAATCAATATTGCCCTGACTACGGGATTTAAGAGGAATACAACAATAGCTTCAATTGTTGAAGGTTTATATTCTTTAAGCTCGTAATCCGTTATTCCTGCATGACTTAGTACATCACTAACATTCTCGGTGAGCCCTTCACAATATCCGACCTTTATTGCCTCTTCGGCAGTCAGCGTCAGTACCTGTCCGGATGGACTAATGCCCTCGACTTCCAGCTGGGGATCAACCATTGCTTCTGCAATCCTGGGATCACGCAGCCATCTGATAATTGTATCATTATCTTTTATTATCGTATCTTTTCCGTGAGATTCTGCCGTAGCCCTCATCGTTGCCCTCATAAATGACTGGTACTTATCAGGTACAGCTTCACCTGACTGGCTGACAACCGTGCTGGCACCTATACTTCCACCCGGGCGCATATAAATACTGTCGCATGCAATTGAAATTAAAGCGCCTGCAGATATGGCCCGGTTATCAATAAATACAAATATGGGGATATTGCTGTTCAGTATTTTTGTGCAGATGGAATCGGCTATATTTAAAGCTCCGCCATAAGTGTTAAGATGAAGTATCATGTAGTCAGCTCCCAAACTTGCTGCCTCATCCATAGCTTTCTGAGTTATACGCCAGGCAGGTTTCATTATATTGTCCTTGATATCAAATTTATATACCAGGATCTTATCCTTTTCAGAACGTGTATTATTATTTACATTCACTGTATCCGCTGATGTAAAAACAACCAGGGCAAATAAAACTGAAATATTTAAAAGTAACTTAACTTTCATTCCCATTAATGCAAATAATTCATATTTATAATGACAAAGCCTCTTTGTGTGACCAGCATATGCTGTATATATTAAATCAAATATAAACTAATTTAGTTAAAGCCGGAAACTTAATGAAACTGTTTTTACAAACATAGGTAATAACTCTTTTGATTACATTAAATTTTAGTCTCATGTCATTTTTTGTTACATTTGATACATCTGTAAAATTAATATTTATAATAATGAAATACCTGGCACTTGAACATACAACAAAAGGAGTAACCGCAGACGACTTTAAGCCATACCTTGAAGAGGAAACCCGCAAAGTATGGGAACTACATCAAAAAAGCATCATCCGGGAAATATATTTTAATGATAGCCATAATGCTGTCATAATCCTGGAATGCAATGGTCGGGAAGAAGCGAAAACAATTCTTGATTCGTTGCCACTGGTAAAAAATAACCTGATATCATTTGAAATAATGGCATTGTTGCCATATTCAGGATTTTCAAGACTTTTTAAATAATGCCTGCATTTCGGTTTTTCAATTTTTCATACATTTGTAGTTTCTAAAATTCAATTACAATGAATATAACTGCATTAACAGCAATATCTCCTATTGATGGCCGATACAGAAACAAAACAGAAGAGCTGGCCAATTACTTTTCTGAATATGCCTTAATAAAATACAGGGTACATATCGAGATAGAATACTTTATTGAACTGTGTTTATTGCCGTTGAGCCAGCTGAAGAAATTTGACAGCAAATATTTTTCAAAGCTCAGGAAACTGTATAGCGATTTCACCCTGGAGGATGCAGGACAGGTTAAGGATATTGAAAAAATTACAAACCACGATGTAAAGGCAGTGGAATATTTCCTGAAGGAATGTTTTGACAGGATGGGACTGACTGAATTCAAGGAATTCATACATTTCGGACTGACATCACAGGATATAAATAATACTGCTGTCCCCCTGTCACTTAAAGATGCCCTGAATGATGTCTACCATCCATTGATCACAGACTCTGTCAACAGCCTGAATAGCCTATCCGCCCAATGGAAGTCAGTTGCAATGTTATCAAAAACACACGGCCAGCCTGCCACACCAACATTAATGGGCAAAGAGATAAAAGTATTTACAGAAAGACTGTCCATCCAGCTAAATCAATTAAAGGACTTACCTTTCCCGGCAAAATTCGGTGGTACGGTAGGAAATTTTAATGCACATCATGCAGCCTATCCGCAGGTTGACTGGATAAAGTTCGGCAACCACCTGGTAAATGATGTGCTGGGCCTGTCGCGAACACAAACAACCACGCAAATTGAGCACTATGATAACCTGGCGGCAATATTTGACTGCCTTAAAAGGATTAATACAATATTGCTGGATCTTACAAAAGATATATGGGCATATATATCAATGGATTATTTTAAGCAAAAAATAAAGGAAACTGAAGTCAGCTCCTCAACCATGCCTCATAAAATAAATCCGATTGACTTTGAGAATGCCGAAGGAAATCTGGGTGTGGCAAATGCCTTATTTGAACATCTGTCCGCTAAGCTGCCTGTATCGAGACTGCAGAGGGACCTGACAGACTCGACAGTACTCAGAAACATCGGGGTACCCCTGGCACATACTATAATCGCCCTGAAATCGTTAAATAAAGGATTAAGTAAACTGCTCCTTAACGAGGAAACCATTAAAAATGACCTTGATAATAACTGGAGTATCATAGCCGAGGCCATACAGACAATTCTGAGGAGAGAAGGTTATCCTAAGCCATATGAAGTACTAAAGGATTTAACAAGGACACACAAGAAGATAACAAAAGAAAGTATACATGACTTTATTGATAAACTGGGGATCGGTGAAGAAGTGAAGAAGGAGCTCAAGAAAATATCACCAAGTAATTATACCGGGGTCTATTAGAATGAAAGATTTTTTAAAGATTTTAAAGAGATACTTACCTCCCTATAAAAAGTATATCTTTCTGAATGTCATATTCAATTTTTTGGGAGCCCTTTTTGGAATATTCTCTTTTATAACAATGATTCCTGCCCTGAAGATATTGTTTAATTCAAGCAAAAAGGTGTACGGTTTTCTTGATCTCGAATTCCCCTTGCAGAACATAAGGGAAATGAAGCATATTCTTGAACATAACCTTTATGCCTATATTACAAAAATATCTGAAGAACATAGTGCCGTACTTGTATTAATATATATAGGCATTTTCCTGGTTTGTATGGTCTTTCTGAAGGTCGGCTTTGCATATCTTGCAAGTTTTTATATTGTTTATATAAGAAATGGTGTTGTCAGGGATATTAGAAACCAGATCAACAGTAAGATACTTGGCCTTCCTGTGGGATTTTTCACTGAAGAAAGAAAGGGTGATATAATTGCAAGAATGACCGGTGATGTGCAGGAACTGGAAGTATCTATCATGAATTCACTGGATATGTTCTTTAAGAATCCGATTATTATTTCCATTTCAATTATAACGATGGTAATAATGAGCTGGAAGCTGACCTTATTCGTACTCATTCTTTTTCCATTGTCAGGAACTATTATCGGCCGGATTGGAAAAAGCCTGAAAAGAAGATCGCTTGCCGGACAGAATAAAATGGGCGAGCTGCTTTCGACAATAGAAGAGACGCTGTCGGGATTAAGGATAATCAAAGCTTTTACTGCAGAGAAGAAAATTGAAGACAGGTTTTACCGGCAAAATGAATCCTACAGGGGTATAATGAACAAGTTGATGAGGAGGCATCACCTGGCGCATCCTGTAAGTGAATTTTTAGGTACGGTTGTTATAGTGATGGTAATGTGGTACGGAGGCTATCTCATTTTACGGACAAATAACACCCTTGGGCTGGATCCTGAGGAATTCCTGGTATACCTGGTAGTTTTCTATAATATTATTAATCCTGCCAAGGCTTTCTCCTCTGCATTTTATACTATTCAGAAAGGACTGGCAGCCATAACGAGAATAGATAAAATCCTTGAATCCAGGTCTGACATAACAGAGATAAGGAATCCTGTTGCGATAAAGAAGTTGACGGACAAAATAGAATACAGGAATGTGTCCTTCAGGTACCAGAAAGAATATGTATTAATGAACATAAATCTAACTATTAATAAAGGAAAGACAATAGCGCTGGTCGGACAGTCAGGAGCGGGAAAATCAACGATGGTGGACCTTCTTCCCCGGTTTTATGATGTTACTGAAGGAGAAATACTGATAGACGGCCATAATATCCGCAACCTTAATCTGCATGATCTCCGCAATCTTATGGGAATAGTCACGCAGGAGCCTATCCTTTTCAACGACAGCTTTTTAAATAACATAGCTTTCGGTGTAGACCAGGCAAGTGAAGAAGAGATAATCAGAGCGGCCAAAATAGCAAATGCCCATGAGTTCATTGTCAACACAAAAGACAGGTATGATACAAACATAGGCGACAGGGGCACTAAGCTTTCAGGCGGACAGCGCCAGAGAATAAGTATTGCAAGGGCAATATTAAAGAATCCGCCCATACTTATACTGGATGAAGCCACCTCATCACTGGATTCGGAATCTGAAAAGCTGGTCCAGGATGCCATTATCAGGTTAATGGAGAACAGGACTTCTATTGTTATAGCCCACAGGTTATCCACAATAATGCATGCAGATGAGATATGCGTTTTAAAGGAAGGTAAGATAGTTGAAAGGGGGAAACATGATAAACTGCTGCTCTCCGACGGTGAATATAAGAAATTCTACGAATTGCAGAGTTTCAATTAATTATTATCTATGAAGGTTACAGGCTTCACATTTATCAGGAATGCCATTAAATATGATTATCCTGTTAAGGAATCAATTATTTCCGTTCTCCCTTTATGTGACGACTTTGTTGTAGCTGTCGGCAGGTCCGATGACGGTACGCTGGATTTAATAAAAAGCATAGATAAAAATAAAATTAAGATAATAGAAACTGACTGGGATGATTCCCTGAGGGAAGGCGGACGAGTATTGGCTGTGGAGACAGACAAGGCGTTCAGGGAAGTGCCTGAACGCTCTGACTGGGCCTTTTATATTCAGGGTGACGAGGTAGTGCACGAAAAATACCTGGATACTATTGAAAAAGAAATGATAAGATGGAAAGACAAAAGGGATATCGACGGTTTATTGTTCAAATATCTGCACTTTTACGGCTCCTACGATTATGTCGGGGAATCATACCACTGGTACAGGAGGGAAATAAGGATTATCCGTCCTTCGAAAAATATTTATTCCTACCGCGACGCACAGGGTTTCAGAAAAGACAATAACAGGAAACTGGGCGTTAAGCTTATAGATGCCTTTATTTATCATTACGGCTGGGTAAAAGAACCCGGGGCAATGCAGGGCAAGCAGGAAACCTTTCACAAATTCTGGCATAATGATGAGTGGATTGAACAGCATGTGGCTAAAGCAGACGAATTCGATTACTCAAAAATTGATGCTTTGTCCCTTTTCAAGGGAACACATCCTAAAGTTATGGAAGTAAGAATAAAAAGGAAAAACTGGCAGTTTGACTATGATATATCACGTAATAGTTTTAAACTCAAAGATAAGGCAAAACGTTTCATTGAAAGAATTACAGGCTACCGCGTAGGTGAATACAGGAATTATAAAATAATAAAATAATATCCTAACGGCCCAGGAAGTCTTCATAACTGACCTGAACAAAGGCCCTTCCCCTCCTAATATATTCATCACGCGCCGTGCCCTCAAAAACAATAACCTGTCCGTTTACATTGTCATGCGCAAACCTTGCGCTGTCCGATACATACCCGAATCCGTTATTGTAAGTGTACAAGGTAAAGTTGACATAGGAATCAGATAGTATGTCCCTGCTGAAGATAAAATCCGCGGATGGTAATCCCAGCTGGTTAAGCAGGGTTTTGGGAATATCGGTTTGCGAGGCATAGTTTGATATTACAGTATCGGTCTTTAATGCCCCGCCAATCCAGAGCATGGGTATCATGTGCGTGAGAAAGCTGTTAACAGGTGTATTATCCGGATATATGCTGCCGTGATCTGAAACGAATATTATAAGTGTATTATCCCACCAGCTTCTTGACCTGGCCCTGTCAGCAAAGCTGCCTATACAGCTGTCGGTATAAAATGCAGAATTAAACAGCCTTGTATTTATGTCACTGCCTTCAAAATGTGGTTTTACAGGTATATCAAAAGGTTCGTGGTTGCTTAATGTAAAAAAGACCTTAAAGAATGGCATAATTGTGTCTTTATCAATATCTTCAAAAAACCTCTCAAACATTATATGATCAGGGACACCCCAGCTTGTAATAACCTTTGATGACGGAAAATCCTTTTCCGAAATAATCTGCTTAAAGCTTCCGTTTATCAGGTATGAACGAAGGTTGAAAAAATCTATATCACCCCCGTAATAGAAACTTGTTGAATAGCCGTTCTCTGCCAGCACTGCAGAAATAAAGGGCAATGTCTGGGTCTTCCTCGGAAACTTCATTACCGAAGTAATTCCATGTGCAGGGTAACCGCTTATTATTGCCGCCAGTCCTTTATCTGAACGCGATCCGCTGGCATAGAAATTTGAGAAGAAAACACCTTCATTTACCAGGCGGTTGAAGTTCGGGGTAATGTCCTTCCTGCTCCCGTATTGTCCGGTCAGCTTGGAAGTGAATGATTCCAGTACTACGAGTATAATATTTGGCTTGTTTGAAGTCAGTACGGCGTTTGTCTCACCTTTATTATTATACAGCTTATTTACAATGTTAAGGGCGGTCTCATTGTCATAAAAAGCAAACGGGTTACTTTTTGTCTCTTTATGAGTGAATGAGTCCCCAATATTCCAAAGCAGATTTACCGATGCATGGTTGACAAATGAATTTTCATGGAAATAGGCAGTGCTGATATTTACGGGCGAGGTGCCAAATCCCCCTCTTATAGGAATAATCAACAATGTCAGAATGAGGAAGAAAATGACCGCAGACAGAATTCCTGCCCTCCCGGCATTCCTTATAAAAACCGCTACATACTTCAGATATAGATAAATAAAAGCAAAAGAGGATGCAGCAATAAATAAAAGAGAAATGACAATAGTATACCATTTAACAGATGCCAGCATTTCCCCCGGTTTGTTTATATACAGAAGGGGCGTATTGTCGAGCCTGAATCCCCAGTATTTATACAATTCAAGGTCAATTGTTACAAGAACCAAAGAAATTACCAGTACTGCAATTGTATAGATATTCAGGATGAAATAGAAGACCTTTCTGTTTATAATTGAAAAAATAATAAGGATTATCACCGGTAAAATAAGAATATAACCGGTAGCTGAAAAGTCAAGTTTCAGCCCGTGAATGAATATTCCGGCCCACTCAGCAATTCTTAACTGAAATGACAGTGAATTATGATAAAATAAAAAAATAAGTTTGCAGGCCACAAAAAAAGCTAACCAGAACAAAATATAAGCTATGAGAAACTTTAACCTTTGTTTCATCAGTCCGGATTTTTTATAATAAAAATTCAAATTTAGAATAATTTTTAAATTGTTACTATTAATTAAATATGGGGCAGGAATTATGAAATATTAGCAGGGTGTATTATTTTAGCATCCTTTATGAAGCAAAAGCCGGTTTGTACGTATGAAGATTCTTATTGTATTTAACAACCGCATACCTGCACTAAAATACGGAGGAAGGGAAAGGGTTATATTATGGCTGGGCAGGGAACTTGTAATGCAGGGGCACAAGGTCTCTTACCTTGTCAGCAAAAATTCATATTGCAGTTTTGCAGAAGTACTCACATATAATCCTGATATTAGCTACGACAGGCAGATACCTGATGATATTGACCTGGTGCATGTTCACTGCTATTTAAATGAAACAATAAAAAAGAAACCCTGCATATACACTATTGGCGGTAATTCAACAAGGGAACAGGAATTTGATATAAATACGGTATTCCTTTCCAGAGACCATGCAAAAAGGCATAATGGGGAAGTATTTGTTTACAACGGACTGGATCCCGATGAATACGGAAAACCTGTTCTTGATAATAAAAGAGACTATGTTCATTTTCTTGCCAAGGCGGCATGGAGCGTTAAAAATGTAAGGGGAGCAATAGAAATAGCAAAAAAGGGAGGTTATAAAATAGAAATAATAGGAGGATACAGGCTGAACTTTAAAATGGGCTTCAGGCTGACACTGGAACTAAATGCACACTTTAACGGCATGCTTGGGGGAGAAAGAAAAAACCGTATTATTAACGGGTCGGGGGCTCTGCTTTTCCCTGTCCTCTGGAATGAGCCTTTCGGAAATGCAATTATTGAGAGCCTCTATTTCGGATGTGCAGTGCTGGGAACAAAATACGGATCCCTTCCCGAAATTGTGAGTCCTGATGTCGGATTTCTTTCAAATAAAAAATCAGAGCTTGTTGAAAAACTAAAAAATATCGGTATGTACAGTCCGAAAAAATGTCATGAATATGTTTGTGATAATTTTACGGCAAAGCATATGGCTGATAGCTACTTAAAGCTTTACGAAAAAGTATTGAACGGGGAAAAGTTAAACAGCAGAAAACCAGCGTTTAAGGTTACTGAAAAAAGAAAATTATTAATATTGGAAGAATAGTATATTTTATGCAATCAAAAGTGTGATGTCAAGCATTAATCTGTATATTAATCACCTGATAGCCTTATTTAAAAGACTTATCTTTCTTCTGCTGGCTTTCAGCATGCTGCGCCTGATTTTTTTCCTGTTTAACCTGAGTTCTTTTGTGCCGGGATCTTTTCAAAATATTTTTAAAGCATTCCTGTTCGGCATAAGGTTCGATTTCATAGTTATTTTCTATCTGAATTTACCATTTATCCTTATGCATTTTATACCGGGCAACTTTAAAGATAACAATACATACCAGCAGGTACTCAGGTATTTATTTGTTACCGTTAACATAATTTTATTGTCAGCTAACTTTATTGATGTCGAATATTTCAGATTTCTAAACCGGCGGAGTGGGACGGAATTAATAAAAATGCTGGTCAAGAGCTCAGATACAATTTCATTATTGCCTCATTATATAACAGATTACTGGCATATTACATTTTTATGGTTATTAACGGCATGGGCACTATGGAAATTCTACCCTAAAGTACAACCTGTAAAATGGAATATAAGATTAAAACCTGTTTATTCGGAAATTATTCAGATTACCTCTGCCATAATTATCCTGGGTATATTCTTCATGTTTTCCAGGGGTATAGAGACCAAGCCGGTAAGAATAAACACCGCCCATAAATATGCAAGTCCCCGATACATACCACTGCTTTTTAATACCCCTTTTGTAATGCTAAATACAATTAGCCAGAAAGACCAGATCAAAGCGGATTATTTCGATTTCGAATATTCCGAGGAAATATATTCACCAATAAAACATTATGGCAGCAAGGGAGCTTTTAAAGATCAAAACATAATAATTATTATTCTTGAGAGTTTCTCAAAGGAATTTATTGGTGCTCTTAATCCGGCACAAAAGGGATACACTCCTTTTCTGGATTCACTGATAAATGAAAGTCTTGTTTTTGATAATGCTTTTGCAAATGCCAACAGATCCCTCGATGCATTACCGGCAATAGTCACCTCGTTGCCTCCTCTTAATCGCTCGACATTAATCACATCAATATATTCGACAAATGAGCTTGACGGAATAGCCAGTATCCTGGATGACAAGGGTTACCACACTTCGTTTTTTCACGGTGGCCAGAACGGGACAATGGGATTTGACTATTTTTGTAAAAGTGCAGGTATAGAAGAGTATTATGGAGAAAGTGAGTATCCTGATAAAAGGGATCATGACGGGATGTGGGGAATTTTTGATGAAGAGTTTTTCCAGTTTTTCGCCGGCAAATTAAATGATTTCGAACAGCCCTTTATGTCAGTATTATTTTCCCTGTCATCCCATCCTCCTTATACCATTCCTGAAAAACACAAAAATAAATTCAACAGGAGCAAGGAAAAAATACTTAATAGTATTGCATATACTGATTATTCCCTTAAACGCTTTTTTGAAACGGCTTCCGGATCTGACTGGTTCAGCAATACATTATTTATTATCTGTGCCGATCATACTACATGTCCGATTGAAAAGCTATACGGCACGCAGATTGGCAGGTATAAGATACCTGTAATATACTACCACCCGGGTGACACAAGCTTAAAGGGAATAAACCACAATATAACCCAGCAAATTGACATTTTTCCCTCGGTAATGGATTACCTCAACTATAATAATAAGTTCATTGCATTCGGGTATTCGGTCTTCAGTCAAAAAGAACCGAGGTTCTGGTTCTGCCATAACAGGGGTGCATATTATATTGCCGATTCGGCATATCTCCTGATTTTTGACGGACTGAAAAGTATTGAACTGTATAACTATAAAAAAGACAGCCTTCTGCAGAAAAACATTATCTCTGAAAAACCGCAAATAGCCGGGTATCTCGAAAATAACATAAAAGCTATTTTACAGAACTTTCAATACAG
>Ga0315548_1001953_pt1 | contig 16573 bp, 21 predicted proteins | sample SalMarSW160110MG_2_FD_202540 | JGI IMG/M metagenome (GOLD analysis project Ga0315548, IMG submission 202540) | Salt marsh sediment microbial communities from the Plum Island Ecosystem LTER, Massachusetts, United States - Salt Marsh Sediment SW1601-110 ...
CCCTTCTTTACGCGCGCGGTAAATTTTCCATTTATAATGTAGTGTTACATAGTTATTTATAGCCATTGTTTATAATTATTTGTTATTTTTATTTAGATTTATTAAAAATAATAAGTATATTTACGGCAGAATATTCTATCGATGGCGACCATTAACTTAGGTGAACGCAAAAAAAGGGATGTTACATTCAATAAAAAAGCATTCCAGAAGTGGTATAATACTACACGATGGATAAAATTGAGGGCTGCCAAGTTCAGGAATGATCCTTTGTGTGAGATTTGTATTGCACATGGGATTGTTCGGCAAGCCGATGAAGTTCATCATAAAATTCCTATTGATATACGGCATCCAGACGAAGAGCTTATTTATGATTATGATAATCTCATGTCATTATGTATTGAATGTCATAGTAAAGTGCATAAAACACGTGGAATGAATCCTATTGAAGCACTTATTGAGATGAAACGTGAAGTGAGATGATCGAAATTGTCGATAAATATTGTTCAGATGTGCTTACTGAAAAGATTCCTTCAGGTATTCATCTTCGCAATTCAGTGAAGCGTTATATTGAAGATCGCAAGAACGGCTGGCAATTTCGAGAGGATTCAATTGGAAAGGTTGTCGATTTCATTGGCAAGTTAAAGCATTTTACCGGGAAACATAGTGGAAAACCATTTATTCTTAAGCCGTGGCAGATGTTTATTATAGCTAATTTTTATGGATTTTATAATCAGGATGGTACCCGGAGATTTCAGACGGCTTATCTTGAGATGGCACGTAAGCAGGGTAAAACTGCTCTTGTTTCCGCAATGTGTTTATATCATTTAATAGCCGATGATGAAGAGGCTGCCGAGGTATTGCTTGCTGCAAATAGTAAAGATCAGGCAAAGATAGCTTTCAATCTTGTTTATGGATTTGCTCGTGGTTATGATCCTAATCAAAGATTACTTGAAAGGCTCAGATCAGATATAATCTTACTTGATAAAACAAAAAAAGGCAAGACTTATACCAGACGGACATCGGCATTTATTAAAACGCTGGCTGCTGATGCTGATAAGATTGACGGTTATAATTGTTCGCTTGGTATTATTGATGAATATCATTCAGCACCTAACAGCCAGACCAGGGATGTCATTCGTTCATCACAGGGTATGAGAGTTAATCCATTACTTTGTACAATAACAAGTGCAGGTTTTGATAAAGCATTACCATGTTATGAATTACGTACTGTTGCAAGCGAAATATCTGCCGGGATCAAAAAAGATGAATCGTTTTTTAGTATTATTTACGCTCCTGATGATGATGATGACTGGAAGGATTCTAAGAACTGGATCAAATCAAATCCTAATCTGGATATAACTGTTAATTCAAATTTTCTTGAGCGTCAGGTCCAGCAGGCTATCAATTCACCCAATGATGAAGTGGGAGTCAAGACAAAGAATTTTAATATCTGGTGTGATAGTGCTTCGGTATGGATCCCCGACAATTATGTTATTTCTTCATCAAAAAAGCTCAATATTGAAGATTTCAAGGGTGAAAATTGTTATGTAGGTGTTGATTTGGCTTCAAATGTGGACTTGACGGCAGTAAGTTATCTTTTTGTCAGGGGTGAATTTCATTATTTTTTTGTTGATTATTATGTACCGAGAGAAACTCTGTCAGTCAGAAATCTTCATGCAGATAAAGAGCTTTATAAACAATGGGCAGGGAATAGATATCTTAAAACGACTGCGGGCAATGTCACTGATTATGACTATATAACGGCTGATCTGCTTAAAATTGATGAAAAATGCCCGATTGATAGGATATATTATGACAAATACAATGCTACAAGCTGGGCCATTCAATGTACTGATCAGGGATTATATCTGAATCCTTTTTCACAATCAATAGGAAACTTTAATAATTGCACCAGAGCTTTTGAAAGACTCATACTTGGAGGCTTTGTCGTTATTGATGATAATCCGATAACAAGGTATTGTCTGCGGAATGTTGAGCTGCGATATGATTATAATGGCAATTGCAAGCCTAATAAGCTGAATGAGAAGAAGAAAATTGATGGTGTGATAGCTATGCTACAATCTTTAGCAGCTTCTATCGATGCATCATCCAATAATAAAGGCACGAATATTTTTTAAGATTATGGCAAATATATTCAGACGAACATTAGATAAATTGAGAAGAACAGAAACAAGAAGTGTGAGTTATGCTCCGACTAACGCAGTGGGATTACCTTATGGGTTTGCCAGTTATCCTCTATCTGTTCAGGCATCTATGCAATTAAGCACTGTTTATCGTTGCGTAGAAGTGATTTCTGATGCAATTGCATCACAAGTATGGGATGTTCTTGAATATTTACCGGATCAGGGATGGACTTCTAACCCCATGAATCCGATTGCTTATATGTTGAATTACGAACCGAGTATTTCGATGTCAAGATATACTTTGATGAAAACTCTGATAGCGAAAGTATTACTTGAGGGAAATGGCTATTTGATTATAAACCGGGAATATGATATGGGAGATCCTTTTTCGTTGACTTTAGTGAATGATACTGTTAAGATATATCAACGTAATAACGGTACTCTTTATTATTTAATAGGAAAACCAGGTAAGGAGCTTACGGTTGATGGAGATAACATGATACATATTTTAAATTTCAGTTATGATGGTCTTAATGGTGTATCTACATTACGTCATGCAGCTAATTCAATGACGCTCGCTTATGCTTCTGAATCATCGGCTCAGGGTTTCTTTTCAAGTGGTGCAAATATGTCAGGGATTTTAACTGTAGAAGGGAAGTTAACGAAAGAGAAAGCTACTGCTATAAAACAGGCATGGGCAGAAGCATTTAATGTTACGACTGGTAATCCCGGGGGTATAGCAGTTATGGAATCAGGATTGGGATTTGAGCCTGTAACTGTTAATCCTAAAGATGCTCAGATGCTTGAAACAAGACAATTTAACGTGATAGAGATATGCAGGTTCTTTGGTGTTCATCCGAGTAAAATATTTGATAGTGCAAATCTTACTTATTCAAATATTGAAAGTTTCCAGCTTGGATTTCTTACAGATACTATCTCACCATTGGATTCAAAAATTGAAGCTGAGTTTAATCGCAAGTTACTCAGGCCTTCGAAAAGGTTGAAAATTAAATTTAACTTAAATATTAGTGAATTATTGCGTGCAAATCTTGACGCAAAAGCCAATTATGTAAGTAAAATGTTCCAATGTGGAGGCTTTACGGTTGATGATGTACGCAGAGAAGCTGGCACTTCTCCGATTAAAGGAGGCAATAAGGCTTATGTACCAATGAATATGATAGCGGTGGATACACCGATGACACAAAATAAAAAAGTAGATAAAAAAATAAAAATTGAGGAGGAATAATTATGCCATGGACAATTAAAGATGTTGATCAGTTTAAAAAAGATCTGACAGATAAAGAGAAAGAGCAATGGGTAGAAATTGCCAATTCTGCTTATGAGGCCTGCATGAAAGATGGCGGTAATGATGAAAAATGTGCTGCATCTGCTATTAAACAAGCTAATGGAACAGTAGGGAAAAGAGAGGAAGATCGATTTGAGCCTCCTGATGCCGGGGATGCACCAAAGGAAGTAAAAGATATTCTTGTATCAGCTTATGATAGTTGTCGATCTGCATGGGTCAAGGATCATCCTGATGATAAAGAAAATGAAGAAAATAAAACGAGTTGTGCTAAACAGGCATGGGCTGCTGTTAAGAATGCCGGATGGGAGAAGAACGAAAAAGGAGAATGGAATAAAAGAAATGATCCAAAAGAAATGGAGATCCGTATTATCTCAAATGATGATTCTGAAGTCAGAACTATCGGTAAATCCCGGTTTATTGAAGGTTATGGCATAGTTTTTAATAAAGAATCACATGATTTAGGAGGTTTTAAAGAGATTATTCTTCCCGAAGCTACTGAGGGTGTTATTGAACGCTCAGATATACTTGCATTGCTTAATCATGATGTCAATAAAGGAGTGCTGGCACGATCAGATAAAGGCAAGGGTACTCTTGAATTGAATACCGATAAAAAAGGAGTCAGGTATATTTTTGAAGCACCGAAATTTAATCTTGGCGATGAACTGCTCGAAGGGATACGCCGGGGAGATATTAAAGGTAGTTCATTTGGATTCTCAATTGCAAAATATGAAGATGCTCCTTTTGAAAAGCGTGACGATGGTACTTATCTGAGAACAATTAAGAAGTTTGATCAGATATTTGATATGTCACCCTGTTATCGCGAAGCTTATGAAGATACCAGCGTGGCATTAAGAAGCCTGGATAAAATAGAAAAAGATATGCTCGAAAAAAATAAATCAGTTAAAGAAGATGATGTTAAAGATAAATCGGTTAAGCCTGCTGCAGTGGAACCTGCAACAGAGCCTATAATCAGAAAATCAAAAACAGATGATTCTTTGTCTGAAAAAGAGCAACGTAATATTAACAATTTAAATCAGAATACAATGTTAACAATTAAACAATTACAAGACCTTAAAGCTTCGGCTCTTGAAGAAAATGATAAGACTTATCAGTTAAAAGATGCCGAAAAGAGGTCAATGACACCTGATGAAGAAGAAAAAGTCAGGATTAATAATCAGAGGATCAAAGAATGGGATCTTCAGATTGAAACCGAAAGCCGAAAACTTAGTGGTACTGACAGATATGTTGGACCGTATATAAAACCTGCTGAAGTTGAGGCATTTTCTCTTATTAAAGCAATAAGGGCAAAAATGAATAACAAACCTTTGCCTCCGGCAGCTGTTGACCTTTCAATACTTGGAGGTGAGCAAATGCGTAAAAGCGGACAAACACCGGAAGGAGAAATTATCATACCGAATCGTGAAAAATATTACGAAAAACGTGCAGATATTCTTGCCGGTACTGCTGATCAGGGGCAGGAAATAGTTTCAGAAGATAAGAAAGCAATACTTCCTCCGTTGGTCGATAAGCTGGTTTTTTCAAAAGCCGGTGCTACTTATATGCCTAACCTGGTCGGTGATGTCAGCATCCCGAGTTATGCAGGAACGGTTGTTGATTGGAAGGGTGAAGTTGCCGCTGCTGCTGATGGTGGTGCTGGTTTTACTGAAGTATCATTTGCCCCCAAACGTCTTACAGGTTATGTGAATGTCTCTAAGACATTTCTGGCTCAGGATGGTGTGGGTGCAGAGCGTTTACTCCTGGATAATATTGCCAATGCAGTTGCCCGTAAATTAGAGGCTACTATACTTGGTCCTGCCACGGTTGCTGCAACATATCCTTCGGGGATCGGTTATAAGCTCAATGTGGCCAATGGTGGTGGTGTGGCTGTTCTTACGGGAGCAACGATTACCAATGTTGCTTTGATTGGACTTGAAACAACTGTTGATACTGCCAATGCATTGGACGGCCACCTGGCATATATCACTAACGGTATTGCTCGTGGATTACTGAAAGGTATTGATAAAGGCGTTGCCAATGATACGGGAGATTTCCTTTGTAGCGAGGATAACAAAATCAACGGTTATCCTTTGCTGGTCACCAATGCTATTGTTTCAACTTATGGAGCCGGTGCCGATGGCAATATGGTTGCATTTGGCAATTGGAAAGACCTTTGTATTGCTCAATGGGGAGGTTATGATATAACTGTTGATCCTTACACTGCTGCAAAGACTAATCAGATTGTTCTGGTTGTCAATGCATATTTCGATGCAAAAGGACTACGTGGTTTGACTGGGGCTGGTGCCACTTTAGACGAATACGCTGTTTCATTTTCAGCCCTTAGTATTAAATAATTAATCAGGGAGTGGGGCTTTTGCTCCATTCCCTTAATTTAAAATAAAATGGCACGAAAAAAACATTTATTTGACTGGACAGGGTTTTTTACAAAACGTCTTATATCGGCTACGGTGGAAGATGCTGCTCCTACTGATGTGGTATTAACTTTTGGTCCTGTTCTGGCAGTGAAAGCTTTTGCACGATCAGTTAAGACTGAATTTACATTATCAGGGAAAACAGTTGATAGCATAGCATTGGATTATTCGGCAGGAACATTGACAGTTGTTGTTACTGTGGCTTATACTGCAGGAGCAAACTTTGATCTTACGTTTAATCCTACGCAAAAAGGCGATACGGTTGTGCAGGAAATAACCAATCATGTAGCATAATGGCGATTTATTTAACATTGGATGATACCAAAAAACATCTAAGGGTAGATTTTGATGATGATGATCAGTACATCTATGACCTTTGTAATCTTGTTGAAGAGCTTGTCCTTACTGAGATACGTGGCTCGATAGATGGTGAGGGTACAGTTGCAACTGTGGGGGCAACGGCATTAGTGGGATCAGATACTAATTTCACTGATTATATAGTCGGTGATACTATCACAGTGGAAGGTGAAACATTAAGAATGATTGATACAATCACTGATGATACTCATCTGACTGTATCAGTTGCTTTTGCTACTACTGCATCGGGATTGACCTATGTCATGCATCCCGGTATCCCTGATCCAATACCAGCAGGGCTTAAACAGGCAATGTTATTAATGGTAGGTCATTTTTATCAAATCCGAGAAGCTACATTAATAGGTGTCGGTTGTACGAAAATACCTTATGGTTATGAATATTTGATTGCTGTTTATAAAAATTATACAGTAGCATGAAAGCTGGTAATGCATATCATCGAATTAATTTTTATGCCAAAGTATCAACGAGGGGGGATTATGGAGATAGTGTGGATACCTGGCCTGAAGTTACGATTGCGACCAGGGGCGAGATAAGATATACAGGAGGTAGCAGGATGCTTTCAAATGAAGAAAAATTTTATTCAAAGTCTATGGAATTGATTGTAAGATACAGATCAGAGATTGTTGAAACGATGAGAGTGCAGATAGATGGAGGCACAGATAGATATATGATTGATTATCTTGAAGTATTGGGGCGCAATGAATCGCTAAGGTTAACACTTGATAAAATTAATGCATGATGGAAATGTCAATTAAAACTGATCAGATAAAAATACTTGAAGATTTTTTCCAGGATTTATCCAACGTTAATCAACGAAGAGTATTCATCGCAAGTTTTCGCAGAGCTGCTAAGCCGCTTGTTAATGCAGCTAAAACGGGAGCGCCTAAGAAAACAGGTAGGTTAATGCGATCATTTGGTACAATGGATGTGCCTAATGAAGTTGCGATATTGGTAGGATCAAGACTTTCGGGTAGTAATAAATGCTGGTATGGTCATTTAATTGAATCGGGGACTAAGGAAAGATTCAGAAAGACGAAAGGTAATGCTCCTACCGGCAAAGTGACGGGGACACTTTTTTTTGAAAGAGCTTATAATGCCACAGAGAGTCAAATATATGACACTATTGAAGATGAATGGTTAAAGGAAATAGATAGATTTATAATACGAACTAACAGAAAATTAAAATGAAGAATACAGAGATTTACAGGGTTGATTCCCATGAAACCAGAAAGATGGTTTTTGTTGCTGCTTGTCCTGATGGAAAGCTTGATTGGGCATTGCAGATGAAATTATTAAAAGCCGGTTTGCATAATCATCAGGATTTGCAAAAGCATTTTGACAAGTTCGGTGAAAATGATATGCTTATGACTATTGTGAAGAAAGTCGAACCGAAAGCGATTATGAAGGAAATAAATAAGTGCAAAGAAACTTCAGTATTTAAAGAACCGGATATTACTGTATCGGAAACTGAGATTATTGAACCGGAGGTTGAGGAATTTGAAAAACCAACTTCAACTATTTCCCGTCCCTCAACTGCCGGAAACAGAAGGAAGAAAACTCATAAAAGAAAATGATCGGGAAAGTAATAGTATCGTTATTGAAGGCTAATGCTGACTTAACAGCATTAGTGCCGGAAGCAAGTATTTATCCTTATGTAATTAATGAAAATACTGCTCTTCCTGCCATTGTTTATGTCATCGAGAGTCTTACAGCAGAATACACTAAAGATGGATGGGCAGGTGATGCTTGTACTTTCAGTGTAATATCATTTTCTGATAATTATGCAAGTCTTCAAAATATTGTTGATGAAATACGTACAGCTCTTGAGCTTAAAAAAGGAGTGATCGAAGATATAACTTATCAGCAAATATATCTTACAGGACATTCCGAAGGGTTTAACATAACAGAGAATGTATTTTTAAACAAGTTGACATTTTCAACATATATAACAAGTTATTAACAATTAAAATTTAAAATTATGGCAGTAGTTATTAATGGATCGGACATTTTCGTATATATCGATGGTGTTAAAGTTGCAAATGCGACCAGCCATACCTTATCTCTGACAATGGCGACCCGTGAAACCAGTAACAAAGATACTGGTAAGTTTAATACTAAGGATGTCGGGAGGCTTGATATAACAGCAAGCAGTGATGCCTTAGTTGTTTATACGGATATTGCAACGTTGATGACGGCTTATCTTGCTCGTGAGCCTGTTCATTTGCATTTTGCAGAAGATGTTGCCGGTAGTCCGGATGAGACACAGTTCTATGCAGAAGGTGATTTTATTATCACTTCGCTGGATATGAATGCCGGAGACGCTGATAATGCAAGTTATTCTTGTACGTTTGATCATTATGACGGATTTGCATGGTCGGGTGCTGTGGCATTGCGTGTTGGCGTACTTGGCACTAATTGTTCAGCTCCTGATGCTGATGACGGTTTTACAGCTTGTTTCCCGAAAGGTGGAACGGCTCCTTATACTTTTGTATGGTCACGTGCAGCAGAGGTCACGCAGTATATTACAGCTTGTGAGCCGGGAACTTATACGGTTACAGTAACAGATGATGTTGCTGCTGAAGTGACGGGTTCAATTACTATTACGGAACCTGCATAATGGAACTGCTTGAAATAAAACGGGTAAAAGTAGGTGATCGTGATTATCCTATCAAGATCACTGCACGGGCTATGATCGAATACGAGAAGTTATCAGGTAAGTCTATTGCAGAATATGAAGGAACGGAAAATCTGTTTCAATTCTTTTATGTCACAGCAAAAGCAGGGGCAAAATCAGAAGGTATAGAGTTTAAATATACTTATGATCAATTCCTTGATGCTATTGATGACTATTATACTGAAGCTGTGACTAATTTCTCTATGGCCATATTCGAGCCAGGAGAAGAGAATAAAAAAAAACAGGGGCAAAAGAGTTCAAAATAGATGAGCTCTATGGGGTTTGTGTTGGTGTGATAGGTATTGATCCGGAATACTTTCTTGATGAGATGAGTCAGGATGAGATTATTGCTATATATAAAGCAAGATATGAAGTACAAAAAATATCATGGGAGCAGATACGGACAATATGTTTTTATAATGTAGTATCTCAAAATGGAACAAAAGTATTTAAGAGACCTTCGGATTTATTCAAGCTTCCCTGGGAGCAACGAACAAAAGAAAAAGGAATGACAAGTAAAGAGGCACAAAAAAAGTTAAGTGATGGCAAGTCGTAAGGGAGTAGATGTAGGAGTAAAAATCACTGGTTCGGCAAAGGATTTTAAAGCAGCTTCAGAAGATGCTAAAAGAGCTACTGCCGAATTGAAAAGAAAAGCCGTTGCGCATAGTCGGGATATTGAACGTAATTTCAAAATGATGACTATTGCATTGGCTAAAGTAGCTGCTGCATTAATAGTTGTCAAAAAAGGATTTGAGGTCTATGATAAAATCATGATTTCAACTAATGCAACTGGGGATAAGCTTGCCATACAACAAAGTAGAATTAAATTTGCTCTGGATGAGATCAAAAGAAGTATAGCTACTGTCAATTTTATAGGACTTGGTGAAAGAATGCGTGATGCTGCTAAAGCAGGCGAGGAGCTTGCCAAGCAACTGGATTTAATTTTTGATTTATCGCTCAGAATGAAACTGATAGAATCGGATCTCAATCTTGAGATGATCCAACAGGAATTAATATTCAGAAATTCATCTTATGCAGACGGAATAAGAGTAAAAGCAGCTCAAAGATATCTTGATATAGTTGCTCAGCTTGAAAAAGAACAACTGGATTACGCACAAGCAGAGATAAAAGCTGCTCTGGCCGCCGGTACAGTTGTTGCATCAGGATTAGCAGAAAAGAGATTAAGATATTATGTTGAAAATGCTGATCTACTTGGAGAAAATGAAGATGCTGTTAAAGCTTATATAGCTGCACAGAAGGAACTTCAGAAAGGTGGTATAATGGGTGCTGCAGGGATGTTTATTCCTTATTCGACAAAGGAAATAGCAGCATTCCAGAAAATTATTAATGATGCAAGTGATACTGTAAAAGATTTTGCCAGAGATTATACGCAATGGATGCTGATTACTGATCCTGAACGGCAGGGATTGACAAACGCATGGGCGAGGTTAGGTGAAATAATGAAGGCTGCTGCTGAAAAAGCACTTAAACCACTTAGGTCAGTTAATTCATTACTTAAAGAAGGAACAGAAGATATAATAGAACGTACCGAGGCATATTCTAAAGCTACAACAGCCGGGATAACATATCCGACATTGGGTAAAAAACCAACTCTGGCAGGATTAGCTCCTACTCCTGCTCCGGTAGATGAGCTTACTAAAGCAGCTTTTGCTGCTGAAGCATTTAATGATAAACTACAAAATGAATTAAGTATAGTCAGTGCATTGGATTCGGCTTTTGTGGGATTTTTCCAGAATATGGGAACTGGTATTGATGCAATGGCTAAATCATTCATTGGTGCAATCAATCAGATAGCTGCACAACTGGCAGCCAAAGCAGCAGTATTTGGTATTCTATCATTACTCTTCCCTGGTAGTGCAATTGTTAAAGAAGGATTGGGATCATTTCTAAAAGGTGTTTTTAATCTTGCTGGAGGCGGTTTAGTAACTGGTCCTACATTAGCTAATGTCGGTGAATATGCAGGAGCAAAAACTGATCCTGAGGTTATTGCTCCATTGTCGAAGCTTAAAGGTCTGCTGGGAGGACAAATGATAAATGTCAAAGTTGATGGTAAATTACTTGGCAGGGATATATATATTGCAGGTATGCGATATGGTGAATTAATCGGAAGAACAACATAATGGCATGGGGAGTAAAATATAGAACAGAATTTACAGACATCCACAATCTTGACTGGAGGGTAGATATTGAGGAAGATGCTTATATAGGAGCAATAAACACAATGCAATCAACGGGCAGTCCTTTGTCGGTAGAATATCTTGCTAATTCTGATCATATACTTAACGAACCTGTCAAGGGGACTATTGCAGAATTTAGTGTTTATTCAAAGACTAATTTTCAATATGCTGAATTGTATGCAATTGAGGAGTTTTATAATAGAGTAAGTATTTATTATGGCGATGCAAATCTGTATTGGAGAGGTTATATCATGCCAGGTAGTTACGCTGAACCTTATGATGGCGTTGCTTATCCTGTAAAGATATCTGCTTCAGATGGCTTGGGACAATTAAAAGATATTATCTATAAAGATGTTGAAGATGATTACTATAATGGTCGGATGCTTGAATCACAAATCATCTTAGATATACTTGGCAAGATAGGAATAACGACATTTACGGAGTATTGTAATATCTATGAAGAATCAATGGATGATGGCGAAGGAGATTCGCCTTTTGATCAGATCAAGATAGATGTTGACATATTCCGTGATATGTATTGTTATGAAGTGTTGGAACAGATACTTAAAAAATACAATGCAATTATAAGGCAGAGAAATGGTGTATTTAATATTTTCAGGCCAGTTGAGCTTAATCAAATAACTATCTACGGAAGGATATTTACTGCTGCTACGACAAAATCAGGTACATCTGTAACCGCTAAACAATTAATTAACCGTACTGATTATTCATCTGATATTCATGATGTAGAAAACGGAGTAATGATGGTATTGGCTCCTGCTAAAAAAGTGATTATCTTTCAGAATTTTGGCAATAAACAGAGTTTAATAAAAAATTGGCAATTTGACGGTAATACTTATGACGGTAGTGATTTTGATGATTGGACACAAACAGCAAGTACGAATGCTCAACCAGTTTCAGGAAATATTAATGAAAAAAATCAAGGTGTCTATCTTAATAGTTATGATACATCATCACCGTATGCTTATTATATCTATCAGACATTTGGCACATCCTTACAGGCAACAAGTGATGGTTGCTGTATTGAATTTGATTATTTGCTCAATAATCGTACAGCTTCGCCAGTTGCCGATGTTCTAACAATGGCAGTACTTCGACAAAGTACAACATATTATCTTTCTCTCAACGGTAACTGGGTAGCAAGTGTTCAGGGTTTGTCAATTAATAATACCGCTAATCCCGGTAGTTCAGGATGGAAACATTTCAAAATGGAAATATTAAATGGTTTATTACTTAGTAATACCGGGATAACAATAGAACTATATGCCAGTAATAAAGCTGATGTAAGAATAAGTTATAAGGATATTAAATTTTATTTTTATTCTACTGAGATTCTACAACAGAGAATTGGTATGGTAGGCCGTCAGCGTTTACCTACATTGACTGAACGTGAAAAACATTATGATAAAATATTTACAGAAATTACTGAGAATATATATACTAAAACAAATGCCATTAATGGACAGGAATTAAAATATAATGTAATGCTGGGTGATGTAACCAGTGCGGAAGTTAATATTGATAATATACTCGAACAGTTTGCCGGAGCTCTGGCAGTCTCAATCCGTGACACACTTACGGAAGCAGCAGCCGATTTTGTCACTGATCACGATGCCGATTATACAGATATTGATGTAACTTCCGATGAAGAAGATATAATCTTTACTGGCAAAGAGACGGCAACAAAAGTATCCGGTGATGATTTTACGGGAGATACATCTATAACCAATACATCAGGCAATCTTGATGGTTCTGTTGTAGCTACTCAAGCCTATGTTACTTCAGTTGCCCAGATAGATACGATTACCGTTACAGGTGATTCCGGGGAGGCTGATGTTCTTTGTGGTGGAGTAACAAAAGCTTTAGTATGGGAAACTTCCATTGGTCTAACTCTTCAGAATTTCGTTGATGATTACGCAGATGATTACCTTGTTGCGGGGATAATCCTTACCTGTACAGTTGATGAATTAGTATTTACGGCAAAAAAAGCAGGTGTGCCTTTTACGGGAGATACCACTATAACTAATGTTATACCTAATCTCAATGGCAGTGTAGCACATACACAGGCTAATGTAGTAGGTCAAAAACGTATTGACACCATCACTCTTTCAGGTTATGAAGGTACGGCTGATATTATTTGCGATGCAGAAGAGCAAGAAGTTGATGTAGATGAAACGCTCAGTCCTTCTTCCGACTGGAATACACGTGGAGGCTCAGAGAGTAAGCCATTGCTTGAGATTATCGGTGACGAGATAGCTACATTGTATTCACGGCCAAAACAATTAATCCAGCTTCCTATCATGGAGACTGCCGATGTGGATAATGATCCTCATGTTAGTCTACTCGGTAATTTCCAGGATGCGCTGAATATTTACAATGACCATTTTCGTGCTTTGGTTGCTAATCGTGGTACTTTCGATGTGCGTAACCGTCAATGGCAGCTTGACCTTATTGAGATAGGTGAAGGTGAGGAAGTGGCTGCTGAATATCCTGCCATTCTTGATGATGGTCATCACTGGTGGTATGATCCTAAAGATCTGGCAGAAATCACAAAAGACGGCAGTAATTTTGTTTCTGCATGGAATTCAAAATTGATAGCTGATAGGAATCTCCTACAAGCAGCTGGAAGTAGGCAACCTCTCTGGAAAACTCCAGGGACTATACTTTTTGATGGTATAGATAATTATATGAAAGCTACATTTAATTGGAATCAACCGGAAATGATTTATATAATATTCAAACAAATAACTTGGATATTATATGAAGTAATTCTTGATGGTAATACATATCCTTCTGGTTGTTTACAACAGAGAGCAACGACACCTAATTTAATGATTAGTGCAGGTGCTCCAACAGCTGAGAATAATAATCTGCCACTTGATACATGGGGAATTATAAGAATTTTATTTGATGGCGCTTCAAGTAAGTTAATTATTAATGCAACAACACCAACTACTGGTAATTCGGGGGCAACAGATATGGATGCTTTTATAATTGGTTCAATGGGATCAATAGGTGGTTATACTAATATTGAAGTAGCAGATATTATCTGTGCTGATATAGCTGATACAGAAGAAAATGAAACAGCAATTTATGATTTTTTAGTTAGTAGGATACCGGCATGATAACAATATTCAACGATAGGAAAAAAGCTCTTGATTATTCTAATCAGATACATGAATGGTTAAAGAAAAATCGCAAGGGTTATAATGCTGAACGATGGTCAGATATTGATGAGGGCAAAAGTAACAAGGCAGAAGAATACTATGTTAAAGTGCCTCCTGATTATGAGAAACTGAATGAGAAATTATCAGCAAAAGATAAACTAATTGTTTCAAAAGATGCGATAAGGACTTGTGAAAAATTGCCTGTTGATTGGAAAACAATTGAAGAAGAAATAATTAAACCAAAATGAACTGGATAATACTCATATTAGCATTGTTCCTGATAGTCTTTGAGGCTATCTATGAAGGTTTGAAGATAAGAAAGAAGCATATTACCTCAGGAGTAATTGAATTTATCTATCTGGCAATTATTACTTTGATTGCTTTTGCATGGATAAGCGGCTGCCGGACACCATTTGAATATCAGGAAGCTACATTTTGGAAAGTGATAGGCGGTTATTTGCTGTTGAGATTCGCTCTATTTGATTTGATCTGGAATATTTCTGCTGATCAACGATGGTTTTATCTCGGCAGAACGAAATTATATGATAGATTTTTAAGTAAAGTGCCAACAGGTTTTATATGGTTTATCAAAGTTATTTGTATTCCATTGGCTCTGGCATGGTTATTAAATTACGGACAATGAAATGGATTAAGATCATAACAGAATTTCAAAGCTATAAATGGTATTTGCTTGCGTGTTTTGCGATTCCTTTTACTGTGGGATTTATACTGAAAGCACTTGGCAGAAGTCCTGCTATACCCACTTTGATATTTGCAGGGGAGTTAGTTATCTGGTTGATAATATGGATTATAGCAACGATAAAATATAGAAAATGGATTAAAAAATGAGCACTTACCAATTAATATCAATAATAGTTACAGGCATTTTTTTGCTGGTTGCAATATTTGGTGTCTACTTAAAAATGCAGGTTGAGATAACAAGAATTAAAATGCAGATTAAGGCTATTGAGAAAGATTTATTACAGAAAGAAATAGCAACATTGCTGGCTGAAAAAATCAATAGGGAGGATCATGAGAAAATCCTTAATAAAATTGATGGAATAAAAGAAATATTGATGAAAATGAAAGAATGATGGAAACACTGATAATAAAACAGGGCAATCCTTTTACTGCAATTGCAACACTGACTTATACGGCAACCGGAGAGCCAATGAATTTGACCGATTGTGTTGTTCTTTTTACAGCAAAAAAGATGGATGATAATGCATTAGATGATGATGATGCAGTGATTAAAAGTGAACTGACTCCCAGCGAACCGGCTAATGGAATTATGATAATCAGTCTTACGGCTGAAGATACGGCTGTTCCATTGAAGCTTTATAAATGCGACATACGTGCTTATAAAGAAGGCGAATTACAAGATAATACGAATATATTTTATATTGAAGTTAAAGGTATAGTAACAGAACGTACATCATGAGAGTGACTTTTTCAAATATATCGGGCATTGAAGTTGCGTTTTCAGGTGAATCAGGCATTGAAGTTGCATTTTCAAATATTAATTACAGAGAAGAAATGAAATACTTACAGACATTTTCAATTGAAGCGGAAGAGACGAAAGTTCTTACCACACCAATAACTACCGAGCCATACAATCTTGAGTTTATTGATGAGGATGGCAATGTCATTACTTCTGGCATGGGTGAACCCAAGCTTGAATTGGTCGGGGGCGTTTATAAAGTAACTGTCTATTCGGCTGAGGCAATGACAGACGTTAAACTTAAAATTATATACTGATGAAAAAGTTATTAATTATATTTTCACTTGCAATATTAACCGGGCTTGTTTCAGCACAAGACTGGGCTTCCCGATATACGAAAGTAGATTTTCTGGACAGTGCTCGTTTCTGGAAAGCTATGATATTGAAAGGAGCTACTTCAGGTTATACTACTATTAAATCTTATGATATAGCCGGAGGAGAAATTTATGTTGCCACAAGTGCTAATAAAGACACACTCGCATTTTTAAAAGATGTTAGGGCAGGTATTGGTGAGGGATCCGGGGTAGGTTATCCCGAATCCGGTATTGTAGTTTCAACAAGTACGGGCTGGGGAGCTTCCATAACTGATAATTCAGCTAATTGGAATACAGCTTATGCTGACCGGTTAAAATGGGACGGCGGTTCGACAGGATTAGTGGCAGCCACAGGAAGAACAAGTCTGGGTGCTACGACTGTGGGGAGCAATCTTTTTACCTTACCTAATCCTGGGGCTGTAACTTTTTTGAGATTCAATG
>Ga0315548_1001954_pt1 | contig 16569 bp, 13 predicted proteins | sample SalMarSW160110MG_2_FD_202540 | JGI IMG/M metagenome (GOLD analysis project Ga0315548, IMG submission 202540) | Salt marsh sediment microbial communities from the Plum Island Ecosystem LTER, Massachusetts, United States - Salt Marsh Sediment SW1601-110 ...
AAAAGGTGTAGTTAAGATGTTCAGGGTGATGATTTATAATAATCAGTATTTATTCAATGTTGAATGTCCCTGCCTGCGGCAGGCAGGGACATTGGATATTAATTAAAATTTGAAATCTTGAGACTATTTTTTCTGCTTATGATCCGGAAATTGCCTAGCAGGTTACATGGAACATCGCAACTGCCTTCCCCGGTTCATCATTCCATACCTTAACAGCATCGGGCGTGGGCAGTAATTTCACTCTGCATTTTTTCTTTTTGAAATAGTCTTTTGCCTCATCAGACAATTCCAATGCTCCGTATTGTCCGTTGCCTATAATTACAATTTCAGCACCTTCTTTCATGATGTATTTCGCTTCTTCGAGGGATACCTTGTGTGAAGTCCCGTAAATTTTTTTTGACAGCTTCTTTTTTCTCTTTGTCACCCCCCCCTGCAGATCAATAACTACATCATGATCGAAATTTATTCCCGATATGGTTATGCTCCCAAATGCCGAGTTATCAATTTTTGGTTTCATCATTCCAACGTTTTTTATCATAGGCAAAATTACAAAACTATTTCCCGGAACCTGTTTTCAATTACTTATTAACTTCATAACAAGTATTACAAATATCATAGTATTAAGCAAAAAAAATTGTAATTTTTGCTGAAGATCAATCCATAGAATCATGCCCCAGTTTAAACGAGAAGAAGCACTGAAATACCACTCAAAAGGCCGGCCCGGAAAGATTGAAGTGATCCCTACTAAGCCATACAGCACACAGTATGATCTTTCACTGGCCTACACGCCGGGTGTTGCCGAGCCCTGCAAAGAAATTGAAAAGAATCCTGACGATGTTTACAAATACACAACAAAGAATAATCTGGTAGCTGTCATATCGAACGGTACAGCGGTATTGGGCCTTGGGGATATAGGAGCTCTTGCAGGAAAACCTGTTATGGAGGGCAAGGGCCTCTTGTTTAAGGTTTTTGCCGATGTAGATGTTTTTGACATAGAAATTGATCAGAAAAACGTTGATGATTTTATCAAAACGGTAAAAGCCATTTCCCCAACATTCGGTGGTATAAATCTAGAAGACATAAAAGCCCCGGAATGTTTTGAAATTGAAAAGCAATTAAAAGAAGAACTGGATATTCCCGTATTCCATGACGACCAGCATGGAACTGCCATTATTGTTGGGGCCGCTCTGTTAAATGCTCTTGAATTGGTCAAAAAGGATATTCATAAATTAAAAATTGTTTTCAGTGGTGCCGGTGCTGCTGGAATAGCCGTTGCAAAAATGTTAGTATCTCTGGGAATACGCAGGGAGCAAATCACCATGTCCGATATTCATGGTGTAATATACAAAGGAAGAAAAGAAGGTATGAATCCTTATATCGAAGAATTTGCTGCTGATACTCCAAAGCGCACTCTAGCGGAAATTATGAAACACTCTGATATATTTATAGGTGTATCTGCCGGCAATCTGGTAACCAAAGAAATGGTCTGTTCCATGAACAGTCATCCAATTGTATTTGCCCTGGCCAATCCCAATCCGGAGATAACCTATGAAGATGCTATGGCAGCCAGAAAAGATCTGATCTTTGCAACCGGACGTTCCGATTATCCCAACCAGATCAATAATGTGCTTGGATTCCCTTTTATTTTTCGCGGTGCCCTTGATGTGAAGTCAAAAGCCATTAACGAAGAAATGAAAATTGCAGCTGCATATGCTCTGGCCGATTTGGCAAAAAAAGAGGTTCCTGAAGCCGTGAATATTGCTTATCATAGTAAAAATCTCACATTTGGTCCCGAATATATCATCCCCAAACCCCTTGATCCGAGATTGATTACTACTGTAGCTCCGGCGGTTGCTAAAGCTGCTATGAAAACAGGAATGGCCCGTAAACCTATAAACGACTGGGAAGCTTATGAGATTGAATTGATGAAACGCATGGGCATTTACAACCAATTGGTAAATGTGGTTAGAATGAAAGCCAACCAGGATCCCAAAAAAATTGTATTTGCAAATGCCGACAAATACGTTGTTTTGAAAGCTGTACAGATAGTTCGTAATTTGAAAATCGCTCACCCTGTATTGCTTGGAAATGAAAAGAAAATCAAAGAAATTGCCAAAGAGAACAAACTAAATATTGATGATCTGCCAATTGTTGATTTCCGCTCCCATAAGGAATCGGAACGAAGAAAGAAATTTGCAGATGCACTCTTTGAAAAAAGAAAAAGAAAAGGTCTTACACAGGAAGAAGCTCTTGAAAAAATGCTGAATCCTGACTTCTTTGGAATAATGATGGTACAAAACGGAGATGCCGACGGATATCTTTCCGGCTATACGGCAAAATATTCCGATGTAATACGCCCTGCTGTACAAATTCTCGGGTATAACAACAGCCTGAACCATATTGCCGGCATGTACATCGTATTAACTTCGAAGGGACCATTCTTCTTTGCCGATTCTACGATTAACATTCAACCTTCGGGAAGAACTCTTGCCGACACAACACTGCTGGTAGCAAACGAAGTCAGAAAATTCAATATCGAACCGGTAATTGCCCTTACTTCTTACTCCAATTTTGGATGGATACGTGAAGGCAGCCCAAAAAGGGTCCAGGAAGCTGTAGAGATTTTACATCATGATTACCCTGATTTGATCGTTGACGGTGAAATGCAGGCTGATTATGCATTGAATAAAACACTCCGGCAAGAACACTATCCTTTCTCCAAACTGGGAGATCGTGATGTCAATACCATTATTTTTCCCAACCTGAGTTCAGGAAATATTGCCTACAAATTGATGAAGGAACTGGGCAATGCTGAGATCATCGGACCTGTTATGCTGGGATTGAAAAAACCAGTGCATATCCTTCAAATGAACAGCCCGGTAAGAGATATTGTAAATATGGCAGCTATTGCAGTAGTTGATGCCCAGACAACAAGAGAAGAAATTATTAAATTGTAAGGATTTTCAAACGTATTTCATTAGTTTTATGATTTGTCCATTCGATACAGGGAACAATGAAACTCTCTTATACAGAGGTTTATCCTTGTGTACCGAAGCAATTGCATACGCAGACACAAAAGACAATGAACAGACTATAAGGGCTCCACGACATGAAAAGTTGCAATACTGAAATATGCTATCATATAGTATTGAAAAACAAATGCTTAACTTAATCTTATACAAGTGAAACTGAACATTCTATTCGCTTCAATTATGTCAATCCTGTTTGCCAACATTTCCACACCACAAAACATTACTGATTTTTTACCTGCAGCGCCTGCCGGATGGAAAATTGCCATGGAAGACAAAATGTATGATTCCAAATCTCTGTATGATTATATAGATGGAGGAGCTGAATTGTATATCTCTTACGGTATGAAAGAGGTGATAAGCAGGTTTATCACAAATGAAACCAGGGATGAAATCAGGATAGAGATATTTGACATGTCGGAATCAAAGAATGCTTTCGGAGTTTTCACGCATACCCGTACACAAAATGAAGGAATACACGGGCAAGGTTCTCAATATTTTCCCGGCACACAAATTTTCTGGAAAGATAGGTTCTATGTATCTATTATGGCTACAGATGAAAATGAAACCATCCGTTCTGCAATAGAAGACCTTGCCTCTGAAATAAGCAACAAAATCACCACTACCGGTAAAATGCCGGATATTGTTTCTCTTTTACCGGAAGAAAATCTCACAGAAGATGGTTGTATATATTTTCATCATTACATCTGGCTGAATTCCTATTACTACATTGCAAACGATAATATATTTGGAATTGATAAACATACAAATGCAATTCTGGCAAAATACGGCAGCAAAGAAAACCGCCATTACCTGTTGTGTATTGAATATGCAAATGAAGAAAAATCCGATTCAGCCTATTCGGTATTTAAAACCCAGTTTCTGGATCAGCAATCTGACGAAACAGCAATGCAGATCGAAGACGGATCATGGCTTGGTGGTACAACCTGCGGCAAATACCTTATTTGTTTATTCAATGCACCTTCAAAAACTGAAATCAACAAGCTGATTGGAAAAATCACTGAAAATATTCAACGATAAAAACTTCAGACTATGAAATCCAAGACAATCACACGGAGAAAACTCTTGAAAAACTCAACATTAGCAGCCATTGGTGCATCATTGTTTTTCACATCTCCCATGAAGATCTATGGCAAAAGCAGGCAGGGAAACCTCTCAAGAGTAGTATTGATCAGAGACAAAAATATATTGGATGAAAATGGCAATGTGAATAAAGCTTTGCTTGAGAAAATGCTTGACGAAGGGCTTGTAAAACTGACCGGCATGAAATTCAGGGAAGATGCCTGGGCTCAAATTTTCAAACCCAACGATGTTTTGGGTATCAAAACTAACGTCTGGACGCACCTTCCCACTCCGCGGGAACTTGAAAATCTTTTAAAAGAAAAAGCTATCGGAATGGGTGTTATTCCCGAAAAGATCAGTATAAATGATCGTGGGGTTAAGAATGATCCGATATTTCAAAAGTCTACCGCACTGATCAATGTACGGCCTATGCGTACACACAACTGGTCCGGTGTAGGCAGTCTGCTTAAAAACTATATAACATTTGCTGAGGATCTGCCGGCCTATCATCCGGATTCCTGTGCCGATCTGGCCAAACTGCATAATCTGCCGGTTACAAAAGGAAAAACAAGGTTGAATATCCTGGTTATGTTCACTCCCCTGTTTCATGGTGTCGGTCCGCATCATTACAACAAAAAATATGTATGGAATTACTACGGTCTGATCATGGGATTTGATCCTGTTGCAGTGGATTCGACAGGTTTAAGAATACTACAGGCAAAACGAAAAGAGTATTTCGGGGAAGACCAACCCCTGAATCCCCCGGCAAAACACATTATGCTTGCCGATACAAGGCACAAGCTGGGTACTGCAGATCCGGGAAAAATCGAACTGATAAAACTGGGATGGGAAGAAGATTTGCTGATCTAGGAAAGTAGTTTTCCGCCCGGCTGAACGGATTCACCGGTTCGGACGGGATTGCTCCACCTTCGCCACAGGCTAAGGTGGACAAAGTTGTTGCTGGTTTCTGGTTAATTTCAGCTTCTAAACCTGGAATCAGTAACTCCTTAATTATGTCCTTCATATTTAAACGAGACTTTCACTTTAGCCCGGTAAGTTTCAATTTTACCATCTTTCATATGAATATCGAGCTGTGTTACTTCTGCAATGCGCAAATCGCGCAGACTTTCTGCTGCTTTTTTCACAGCTGCGGCTGCAGCTTTTTCCCATGATTCAGTGCTGGTACCTACCAGTTCAATGATTTTGTAAACACTTTCTGCCATAATTTAAAAATTAAGTAAATGAATAATTGGTATAAAACATGAGAGCATTCTTATATAAAGTTATCACTTAATAAAATCAATGTCAATGTTTTGAACAGAATAGTCTAGTTTAGAGCTGAGTTGTTGGGTTGTTGGGTTATTGGGTTGTTTAATTGACTTCGTCGAGCTCGCAAGCTCGGTTGTGTAATCGTTAAACTGGTCAACTGGTAATTGGTGATTGGTGATTGGTTTAGGTGCCACGAACCTTTATACTTGATTAAACGACTATACAGTTAAACAAATGTGTAGGTAAATGATTAACTTACAGGATAAACAAACACCTGATAACTTTGATATACAATATCCTGTCCAATCTGGTTGTATTCGTACACTTGCTTTTTATTGTATTTGTATGTCTTGGAGCTTTTCTTGTAATAAAATGGCCCCGGATAGTATGGATCCATATTCCATTTGCCTTGTGGGGGATTGTTGTGGAGTATTTCAATATGCTATGCCCTCTGACTCCACTCGAAAACTACTTCAGAAAAATGAGTGGCGGCAATACCTATGAAACCGATTTTATAGAGCGCTATATCGTACCTCTTATCTATCCTGAAACACTCACCCGCAAACTGCAATTTGTTTTGGGCTCAATTGTAATTGTACTTAATTTTGCTATATACACTTTCATTCTGTACAAAAGAATCAAACAAAGATCAAAAAGTGTTTCAAAAAAAAGCTGCACATAAGACCCAGGGAAAGAACATCAAAAAAGAGTTTACTTTTCGCTTTTATGCCGAACTGAATGATTTCCTGTCGCCGGAAAGAAAACAAAAGCCTTTTTTGCAGGCATTCAAAACACCGATATCGGTGCGTGAAACTCTTGAATCAATCGGCATCCCTCTTTCCGAAGTAGACATGATACTGGTGAATGAAAAAGCCGTTGATTTTGAGCACCAACTCCGGGAAGGTGATTTCATTTCGGTATATCCGGTATTTGAAAGCCTGGATATCACTCCGGTAACAAAAGCAAGAAAAACTCCCTTAAGAGATCCTTGTTTTGTTCTGGATGCACATTTGGGTAAACTGGCAAAATATCTCAGAATGTTGGGATTCGACACCTTATACAGACCGGATATAGATGATGATGAGATCATCTCGGTGTCAAAAAAGGAAAAACGGATCATCCTTACGCGCGATAAGCTGCTGCTTAAATCGAAAGAAGTAAGCCACGGATATTTCGTAAGAGCAATTGATAAACATGAACAGCTGAACGAGGTGATAAAAAAATTCGATCTCTACAGCAAGTTCAATTCCTTTACCCGCTGCATGACATGCAATGCTGAACTGATTCCAAAAAAGAAAGAAGAAATTGCCGGTAAGATCAATCCGGAAACAGCTCAGTTCTTTAACGAATTTTATTATTGCCCTCACTGTGATAAAGTGTTTTGGAAAGGCTCCCATTTTGAACGTATGGAAAAACAAATCCTGTCCCTGATAACATAATTCTACCCTGTGAGGGTAAGGATCAGAAAAACAATTCATTCCTTGACATATACGTTTTTATATTATACTTTCGCATACGGAATTGAAGCGTAGAAATGATTTTTGTCTTTGTGAAATACCAAAACACAAATCGACAGGCGAGATTTATAATAAAAGACCGGGTATAGCATTATTTACAGACGCATTATTCAGAAGAAGGAAGTTACATCGTTCTTCCTGATTTCTTTGCTTCAGATTGAAAGATCAGATAAGACAACGAATATTTGATCGGTGAACATTGAATCAAAGAGTGAAACAAAACAATGTTCTTGTTTACTTGTTAAACATGAATTAAAAAGCATTCATTGTTTCTATTGGTATATTGATCAAATAAAGAAATAAAGTAAGGTTACTTAATCATAAATTGGCCATTAAGAGATTAGTAGTAAGATTATCTACCTGAATTATTGTCGTTAAAACCAATTGGCATGAAAAAGAAAACAACCCTATTGCTATGCCTTTGTATGCTGATAATTGCTCTGCATGCACAAGACAAAATACCTGATTCGGGTATAAACGGTTCTGAAAACAACACGGTTTCTATTGCTCTGAATTCAGATGACTCTAAAAGAGAAAAAGTCCATGATGCAAAACTTCTCCCTGTTGAAAAATCTACTGCCTCAAACCTGGAGATATATACTGTAGGAAGAAAAGAGAACATGGATCTTTCAATGAAAGCATCTGCGTTGGGAACAGAAGAGATTGTTGTTCTGGATATTGTGGAATTTGACGGCCTCAACTACAAGCTGACTGATTTGGATGGTCGCATCCTGGAAGCGAAACAAATTGTAAGCGTTGAGACACCGGTGGAGTTTATTTACCTGATCCCTTCAGACTATTTTATCGAGGTATCTTCTGAAACAGAATTGTTACAAAAATTCAGAATAGTCAAAAAATAGTACCTCCTGTACTTTTTGTTTCAAATGATCCGGATTGATCAGAAAACTCGAATGCATGATGGTGTATTCATAATAACATGACATATTGGTATCCTTATCTGATCTTGAATATATCTCAGGTTATTCATGCATTATGCATTGCACGAAATATTCACAAGAATCCCCCTGAATAAGTGAATCAAAATTGCTAAAAAAGAACCTTAGAAACTTATATTAAAAAATTAAGTGTTTTTGTTAAGAATTTACTTTTTAATGAAAATCATAGTAATATCTATACCGTATTAATAATAGACTATACAAGCCGGATTGTTATTTCTCTTCTCTGAAATCCTTTTTTTATTATTCCATAATATGAATTAAATCATATCTGCTTATAAGATAATACATTCTTATCTTTTCATACCACCTTTCCAAACGTTCATACCATTTTTTTGCAATTGGTTCCATGCGGGATGTAAATTGACATTCATAAGCAACCAGATAACAATAAGAGAGCAGGTATTGCAATTTGTTCTGTAAGATCAAGGATTTAATTGGATACGAATAATTAATAAAGACATACGCTTATAAAAAGAACGTTGGCAGATATCAATGTGCTGTTTCAATCACTCATTGTTCATCGTAATATTCGGTAAAACTTAACGCGAAAAAACTAAAGCAATGAAAACAAAAATTACCATGCTAACAGTATGCATGCTTATCACTTTTCATTCCTACTCACAGGAATTCGAGGAAGTGCAGATTGCCACGCCTTCCGATATTAGCGATTATTCCAGATTTGGATGCACAATCAGCCTTTCAGGAAATTATGCTATTGTTGGAGATGTATTTGCTTCAGGGGAATACTCTGATTATATTACTGGAGCAGCTTATATTTATAAAAGAGATAATAACGGAAACTGGAATGAAATTCAAAAACTCTTTATTTCTGATGGGCCAAATGCTGATTACTTCGGCAGTTCAGTTAGCATTTCAGGAAATCGTGCCATTGTAGGAGCCTATGGCGAAGATGAAGATGCTTCAGGGGAAAATTCACTTCCATTTGCCGGATCAGCGTATATTTTTGAGTGTGATGTGAATGGCAGTTGGAAAGAAGTCCAGAAGCTAGTGCCTTCCGATAGAAATGACCATGATCTTTTCGGTATGTCATCCCTGGACATTTTCAAAGATTATGCTATTGTCGGTAACAAATACAAAGATGTAGAAATTACAGGGGAAAGTCCCCTTATGGATGCCGGATCGGCTTATGTTTTTAAACGGGATGCAACAGGAAACTGGAGTGAAGTACAAAGACTGATTGCATCAGATCATAGTGCTTTTAACTATTTTGGCCAGTCTGTATCAATTTCCGGCAATTATGCAATTGTAGGTTCTTCACAAATTAATAATACAGGTGCGGTATATATCTTTAAGAAAGATGCAACAGCAAACTGGACAGAAGTACAAAAAATTATTGCTTCCGATCATAATTCCTATGATACATTTGGCCGCTCTGTAAGCATATCAGGTAATTATATTGTTGTATCTGCTCAATATGAAGATGAGGATGCTTCCGGAGAACATACAATGGAAAATTCCGGTTCTGCCTATATTTTCAAACGTAATAGTAATGATGTTTGGAATGAAGTACAGAAAATTGTGGCTTCTGACCGGTCAAGCTATGATCAATTTGGTTCATCTGTTGATATATCTGAGGATTACATTATTGTTGGAGCTGATAATGATGATGAAGATACTGACGGAGAAAATTTTTTACCGGATGCCGGGTCTGCATATATTTTCAAAAGAGAGAGTAACGGTTCATGGCTTGAAGTGCAAAAAATTACTGCCGCCAACAGAGAGCAGGAAAGTTTTTTCGGTAATTCAGTAAGTATTGATAATAATTATGCAATTGTGGGAATAGATCAGGATGATGATAATTATCCCGGCAAAGCATATATTCTTGAATCCTGTTTTTCCTCCAATCCTGCAGACCCCGATAATATAATTGAAAACGGAGGTTTTGAGTCATGCATACTATCTCCATGGTCAGTGATTGGTAATCCTTCTGCCAGGGTAGGATGTGATGCTCTGATCAATAATGGCAAATGCAAAGTATCGGTTTTCGATCCGAATAGCAATCCGCAACACTGGCATGCACAGCTGAACCAGGAATTGTCAGCCTCACAACTTCATAGATTGGAAAAAGGTGCTTCCTACACTCTTACTTTCGAGGCCTCTGCTAAAGAAAACAAAGGCTGTCGTATTTCCTTTGAAAGGAATGAAGATCCATGGACACCCTTGCTTGATAAGACAATTACCATCAGTAAAGAACCTAAATCCTTCTCTTTTGATTTTATTGCTCATACCGTTTTCTCTAAAATGAAACTTTCTTTCCAGGTGGGCATAGACGATTCCCAGGTTATCTTCGATAATGTCCGGTTGGTTAAAAAAGTTCCTACGGCAATTAAAAATCAGGAAAACAACAACCCAATCAGAATCTATCCGAATCCTGTTACCGATGTACTTTATATAAAAGCAGAAGAAGGAACTTTTATCAGACTTTATGATCCAGCGGGCAGACTCCTGAAGGATAAGATCCTTGAGAATGACGAACTCAGTATTGATGTAAGTAATTTACCCTCTGGCCTCTATATCCTTGCTGTAAGCAATGGAATTCATTCTTCGGTTCAAAAAGTTATTGTTCAATAAAATCCAAAACCATGAAAACAAAAATTATTCTGCTGGAAAGGATTAAATCAAATTATGACATACATAAACTTATTATTAAGCATTAAATATAAAAGCTATGAAAACGAAAAAAATTCTTTTTACAATTTCCGGTTTATTTACGGTTATTGTTGCAGTACAATCGCAGGAAGTAATAGCTACTTCAGGTGACTATTTCGAAAACAGCTCCGGATCAGTTGCTTTCACCATTGGCGAACCTGTTACGGCTACTTTAATAAAAGACGACAAGATCCTCACCCAGGGATTCCATCAGTCAGAAATTACCATAGAAACTGAATATATTCTGCCTGCACTGGAGTTTGAAATAACAGCCTTTCCAAATCCAGCAAACGATTATGTAATCCTTAAAGCAGAACAGTTTGAAGGCCTGCATTATTATCTCTTTACTATGGAAGGCGGGCAAATTCTGGAAGGATTACTGGTTTCAGACCAAACCGAAATCAATTTCTCTCTATTAACACCATCTATATATTTCCTTAAGGTCATAGAAGGTAATAAAGAACTAAAAACTTTTAAAATCATTAAAAAATAAAGCCATGAAAAACGTTAAATCTCTAATAATTAATTGTATTGTATTGCTGTTTACAGCATTCACAATTTGCTTTGCGCAGGCACCCGGTAAAATGAATTACCAGGCAGTATTGCGTGATGCTTCCGGAGAGATCCTGAAAAATTCACACGTCACACTTAATATTTTAATTCTTCAGGGAAGTTCTTCCGGTTCTGCTGTCTTTTCAGAGACCCATTCAACTTCTACGAATGCATTTGGGCTTGCAAACCTGGAAATAGGTTCCGAAGACCCCACAGGTTTTGCAGGTATTGATTGGACAGACGGACCCTACTATGTTAAGATCAGGGTTAACGGAACCGAAATGGGAACCAGCGAATTGCTGAGTGTACCTTATGCATTGTATGCCAAAGAAGCAGGAGGTACAGGAAGCAGTGTCTGGTCAGGATCGGGAGACAATATCTATTACAATAACGGGAATGTCGGGATAAATGCATCAAATCCAAAATCAGTTTTGAGCGTCGGTGCTAATGGCAGGTCCAACTCATCCATTTTTGCCTATAATAATCAATCGAAAGGAAGTGGTATTACCAGTGATGTAACAGGGGAAAATGGTTATGCTATGTACGGAGAATCACGAGGATTGAATGGAACGGGTATAGTAGGTCATGCAATGAATTATCATGAAAACGCAAATTATGGTGGGTATTTTCAGGCAGATGGTAGTGAAGGAATCGGAGTTTTTGGTTGGGCTACAAATGATGGCCGTAACCGGAATATAGGCGGATGGTTTAATGCACGTGGTGAGCTTGGTATTGGTGTTTTAGCCAGTTCTCCATGTATAGGAGGATCATTTTCAGCAACTGGCGAGAATGCCTACGCAGGAGTTATTGGTTCAGCTTCAAATAATAAGGTTGGCACAAATTATGGCGGATATTTCACCGCGGATAAATATGGTGTATATGGTGAAGCATCAAGTACCGAAGTAAGTTTCAATTATGGAGGATATTTTAAGGCATTAGGTGACAATAGTTATGGCGTATATGGTCAAGGAAATGTTAGAGGTGGATGTTTTGTCGCATCAAAAGACAACGGAACTGTTTCCTATGGAGTAATAGGAATTGCAGAAAGTACATCCACGATAAAGAACTATGGTGGTTCCTTTACAGCAAAAGGAGTAAATGGTGTGGGTGTAAAAGGTGAAGCAGATAATAGCAAAGGTGCTAACAATTGGGGTGGCTTTTTTACTTCTAATGGATTATATGGTATCGGCGTTAGAGGATATGCTACCAACACTGCCGATAACCAAAGAAACTATGGAGGTTATTTCGTAGCTGCAGGGAAGGTCGGTTTAGGAGTATATGCTGAAGCCAAAGAGTACGCAGGAATAGGTGTGATAGCTTATGGCGGGCTTGTTGATTTTCATGCAAGTGGTCCTGGCACAGATTATTCTCCATTTACCGGTGCTCATGAAGTGAAATTAACCGAAAATTTTCCAGTTAATGCAAAAGAAGGTATGATAGTCTCAACTATTGGCAAAGCTAAAGCACGTATTGATCAAAATGGTTCAATATCTATCTCATCTACGTTACCAACTATAGATCTTTCCAATAAAGTCTCTGATAAAGCTGTATTTGGAGTTTTTTATAGAGAAATCGATAAGCCTGAAGATCACTGGAATACAGAAGATTTTCGTCTTGCTTTAATTAATGCTGTGGGAGAAGGCAGAGTAATAGTAACAAATATTAATGGCGATATAGAAAACGGAGACTATATCACCTCTTCTGAAATTCCTGGATATGGAATGAAACAGGATGATGATATCCTGCATAATTATACACTTGGTAAAGCTCTCGAAAAGGTAAACTGGGATGAAGTAACAGAAACAATCGAATACAACGGAAAAACTTATAAAGTTTACCTTATCGCTGTAGCATACACAAGCGGATAAAAATAGAATATTGAAGAACTACATATAAATCATAAGAAATGAAAACACGATATTTAATAAAAAATCTAATTCTCCTGACTATTATTTTCTTTTTATTTTATTGCATTTCTGCTCTTGGCCAGGTTCCAGAAAGCTTCAACTACCAGGCAATACTTCGGGATGCATCAGGAAATGTCAGAGAAAATGAAACTGTCTCTATTGATATTCTTCTCCATGAGGGAAGCCCTGACGGATCGGCCGTTTTCAGCGAAACACACGCTGCAACAACCAATGCGTTCGGATTGATAAATCTGGAGATAGGATCGGTAAATCCGGCAGGATTTGCTGCCATTGACTGGAGTATTGGGACCTATTTTATAACCCTTGTGGTGGATGGTACCGAAATGGGAACCAGCCAATTACTAAGTGTGCCTTATGCACTATATGCTAAAACAGCCGAAAATGTTACAGGTGGAATTTCCGAAACTGACCCGGTTTTCACAAGCAGTCAAGCAGCGAATATTACAGTTGGTGATATTACTAAACTGAGTGATCTTTCAGGTGTAAACACCGGCGACCAGGATTTAAGCAGTTTGGCAACCAAAACAGCACTTGGCGATTCAACCGCACAGGTACGCAGTGAAATCCCCGATGTAAGCGGATTTGTAAGTACTGAAACCGATCCGGTTTATTCAGCAAGCCAGGCAGCAAATATTTCAGCAACTGACATTACCAACTTAGGTAATTTAAGTGGTACAAACACCGGCGACCAGAATTTAAGCGGATTGGCAACAACCACTGCCCTAATCACAGGTTTATCTGCCAAAGTTGACAAAGAAACTGGCAAAGGCTTATCAACCAACGATTACACAACAGCTGAAAAAACAAAACTTGCAGGTGTTGCCACAGGAGCAGAAGTAAACGTAAATGCAAACTGGAATGCTACAAGCGGTGATGCACAAATATTAAACAAACCAACCATTCCTGCTGCCGCCGATGGCTCCGAAACCAAAGTAACTGCCGGTACTAACGTAACCGTAACAGGCGCAGGAACAACTGCGAGCCCTTATGTGGTAAATACAACAACCTATTCAGTAGGCGACTTTGCTCAGGGTGGTATAGTTTTTTTGGTAGATGAAACCGGACAACATGGTTTGGTATGTGCTAAGGAAGACCAAAGCACAGGAGTGCGTTGGTATGCCGGTACTTATGGCAATACGCAAGCAAAAGGTGATGGAATTTATGCAGGTGAAGCCAATACCTCAATAATTATTGCAGCGCAAGTAGCTATTGGCGATGACGGCTCAACCTATGCAGCCCGAATTTGCAACGAGTTACAGATAACCGAAAGTGGCATAATCTATGGCGACTGGTATCTGCCCTCTAAATATGAGTTGAATATGATGTATGCCAATAAAGCAACCATTGATGCCACAGTAACTGCAAACGGTGGCAGTGCTTTTGCCACCTACTATTATTGGAGTTCTACGGAGCACGGTAACAACTTCGCATGGGACCAGGACTTCGGCAGTGGCGGCAAAGGCATCTACAGTAAGAACGGCATGGACAGGGTGCGTGCAGTTCGGGCTTTTTAACTATTTATCTATTCGACCGCGAAGCAGTCGATTTTTTTGAGAATTACATTTATGGCTTTATATTACAAATTACAGGTTTTTAAAAATGTTTACACTCTTGTCCAAAAACTAATACATTATGAAGAAAAAAATATACATACTAATAGGGTTAATATTGTCTTTTATTACTGCTTTTGGGCAAGTTCCCGAGGCATTCAACTACCAGGCAGTATTGCGCAATGCATCAGGAAATGTCAGAGAAAATGAAACTGTCTCTATTGATATTCTTCTCCATCAGGGAAGCCCTGCCGGATCGGCTGTTTTCAGCGAAACACACTATGCAACAACCAATGCATTCGGACTGATAAATCTTGAGATAGGATCGGTAAATCCGGCAGGATTTGCTGCCATTGACTGGAGTATTGGGCCCTATTTTATAACCCTTATGGTTGATGGTACTGAAATGGGAACCAGCCAACTGTTAAGTGTTCCTTACGCCCTGTATGCAAGGGGTGTTGAAAATGTGGACGATGCGGATGCAGATCCTGAAAATGAATTGCAAATTATAAGTATCAGAGAAGATACAATTTATTTAAGTAATGGCGGATATGTAAAACTGCCAGAGGGATTTAGCGGTGATTACAACGATCTGTCAAACAAACCGGAATTTGTAGCATCTCCCAATGTATATATAGGAAACGCTGCAGGAAAAAGTAATACTACAGGGTATGAAAATATTGCTTTGGGAGATTCCTCCATGTATGCAAACACTGATGGCTACGACAATGTTGCCCTGGGTTATTGCGCTCTGAAAAAAAATACCAGTGGTTTTGCAAATATTGCGAACGGATATATGGCCATGTATTCAAACACTACAGGATCAGATAATATTGCGAACGGATATGAAGCCTTGTATAAAAATACCGATGGTTGGGGAAATATTGCCAATGGTTATTTTACGCTTCATGATAATACTTTAGGCACAAACAATACAGCAAATGGTTTCGGCGCTTTAAGTTCGAATATAACCGGAGACCACAATATTGCAACAGGAGCGTCAGCGATGTTCTCTAATACAACCGGTGATAATAACATTGCATTTGGCTCCGGCACTCTATCTTCAAACACAATGGGTAATATAAACATTGCTATAGGAACCCAGGTGCTTTATGCAAATACAAAAGGTAATTTTAACATCGGTTTAGGATATTCGGCACTTCAAAAGAATGATTCCGGAAACTACAATATAGGTATTGGGTATAACGCACTTAATTCTAATATTTCGGGTGGTTTCAATATAGCATTTGGAACTTCAGCACTCGGAAACAATACCGAAGGCTTTTACAATGTAGCACTGGGAACATCAGCCCTGCTTCACAATACAACAGGAATCTATAATATTTCATCTGGTTATCAGACACAATATCACAATACCTCGGGAAATCGAAATGTAGCGTATGGTTCTAGGGCACTCTATTTCAATTCAACAGGGAATAGAAATACCGCATTAGGAGATAGTGCCGGCTATGATATTATGACAGGTTCGAATAATATTGCGATAGGATATAATACCCAGGTACCTTTTGGTAATGCAAACAATCAGATACGATTAGGAAATACCGATATTACTTATGCTGGTATGCAGGTTGCCTGGACAGTAACCTCAGATATTAAATGGAAAGAATCTATCAGGGATCTTCCCTATGGTTTGAATTTCGTGAATAAGCTGAAACCTGTCGATTATATCCGGAAGAACAATCAAGACAAGATACGCGAAGCAGGCTTTATAGCGCAAGACGTAGAAGTTGTGATGGATGAATTGGAAATTGTGAACAGCGGTCTGATCAGTAAAGGATACGATGGTTCTCTTGAACTGAGGTATAATGATTTTATACCTATACTCACCAAAGCAATCCAGGAACAACAAGCAATTATTGAAGATTTGAAAGCACGGATCGAAACGTTGGAGGATCATCACAATTCGAAAACATCAGAAGACGCTCATTAAAATATTCCAAACATCGAATTAACAAATACAAATTAATAACCAGTTAATGCAATAAGTATTC
>Ga0315548_1001958_pt1 | contig 16553 bp, 9 predicted proteins | sample SalMarSW160110MG_2_FD_202540 | JGI IMG/M metagenome (GOLD analysis project Ga0315548, IMG submission 202540) | Salt marsh sediment microbial communities from the Plum Island Ecosystem LTER, Massachusetts, United States - Salt Marsh Sediment SW1601-110 ...
TATTAAGAGCGGAAATTGGTACGCCAATGGGATACTTTTATGGATACCAAACGGCCGGAATCATCCAGACCGAAGAACAACTGGCAGAAGTCCAGGTCTGGCAAAGACATGCAAAACTTGGAGACTTTATATTTGTCGATACTAATGGTGATAACATAATTAATGACAATGACAAAACAAATATCGGCAATCCTTATCCGAAAATTACTTCAGGATGTAACATTACCATCGAATGGAAAGGAATTGATTTATATATGTTCTGGTACTCTGCATTAGGCCATCAGATAATAATGGCAAACCGTAGATCAGATCTCAAATTTGTAAATTTCTCAACTGACGTTTTGGATCGCTGGCAAGGCGAAGGTACATCCGACGATGAACCACGGGTAAGTATAGCAGATAATAACGGTAACTATAAAAAGTTTTCCGACTATTACGTCAAAGATGCAGATTTTTTAAGATTGAAAGTATTAACATTAGGATATACAGTGCCTGTAAAATTAACCAATGCCATAAAAATTAACAAGCTAAGGTTTTATGTATCATCCGAGAACTTACTCACTTTCACAAAATATCCGGGTATGGAGGTTGAAGTGGGAGGTACTCCTTTTGGTGCGAATGATGCTTATGGTAATGCAACCAATCCGATTGGTGTTGATCATGGTATTTATCCCCAGGCCAAAACATACCTGGCAGGAGTAAATATTACATTCTGACAATATATAGATTAAGGAAATAACTTTAAAATTTAAAATTATGAACTTGAATAAATTATATAAACTACTATTTATTTTGGTAATAATAGCAGGATTGAATTCTTGCGCCGATGATTTTCTGGATCTCGAACCAAGAATAAATAAACTGGAAGGAAACTCCTATAAAACCGAAAATGATGCTTTGCTTGCCATGGCATCCGTATATAAAGCGCACAGTGCCAGCAACGGACTGGAAAACGTTCCGATAAATTCAGATATATATTCTGATGATGCTTATGCTGCAGGAGAGCCGGGAGGAGGTATGTGGGAATCCTGGCAGCCTATTGAAATCGGTATTATTGATCCTGAAACCGGGTCTAACCTTTTATGGCAAAAGTTTTACCAGGGCGTTTACAGGGCAAACACATATCTTCAGAAAGAAAGCGATATTGAATGGGTAACTCCCGGAAAAAGGGACAGAATGAGAGGAGAGGTATTAGCATTACGTGCCTACTTCTATTGGAACCTGGTCAGGCTGTTCGGATGGGCACCGCTTTTCTCGGAAATACCAACCGATATAGAAGAGGTCAAATCGATACCGCAATCAACACCCGAAGAGCTTTACCGGTTTGTTGCCCAGGATTTGTTAACTGCAATGCCACTACTACCGGAAGTTGTGTCATCAAGTGAAAAAGGAAGGATTACCAAAGATGTTGTCAGGGTACTTATAGCCCGCATTTACCAGTACTACGAAGGATTTGTCAAACCGGTAATGGGAATTTCCAGTGACTGGACAGATGGTAAAACTGTGATAAACGAGACTTATGTAAAAAACCTGATGGAAGAAATTATTTCCAGCAACCGGTACATTTTATTACCCAATTACGCTGATGTTTTTGACTGGGGTAATCAAAATAACGAGGAATCAATTTTCGAATGGCAATACTCAGATCAGGGAAAATCATATTTTTCCGATGATAATATGAACAGGGACGGTAATTTTAATTCTCATATCTATGGAATAAGGCCTCCTGTATCTGATCCGAATATTCTCCCGGGCTGGAGTTTTGCTACCCTGACTTTTACTCTGGTAAATGAGTTTGAAGAGGGAGACCCTAGAAAAAATGTGACGGTTTATGATGCGGAGGATAGTCTGGGCACTTACGGGAAAGGATTCCAGAATACAGGTTATTTCAATTACAAGTACTTGCCCAGGGCAGCATATAATCCGTCGCACGGCGGCGATCAGCCACTTAACTGGCCTATAAACTATAAGGATATGCGTTATGCAGAAGTTTTATTAATTGCTGCAGAACTATTTATGGATGATGATCCGCAAAAAGCTCTTGGATACTTTAACCAGGTAAGAACACGGGCTATGGGTGATGCTGCTGCCAAAACATCAATAACCCTTGATGACATTTACCATGAACGCCGGGTTGAATTTTCAGGAGAAGGTCACCGAAAATGGGACTTGATGAGGCGTGGATTAGATTATGCCAAAGAAAAAATAGATGCAACATGGGACACTGCTTCTTTCCCTGATTATGTTGCAAAAGATGATTTTATAGGACGTCAGTTTAATATTGATACCTGGGGTATGTTGCCTATTCCTGCAGGAGAAATCAGAGCTTGCAATGAAGGTGTATTAAAGCAATTTGTGCCTGGTTTTGAATAATCTGAAAAGGTAACGACCTGATGAAAATGATGAAGCTGTTTGTCATTGCTGTCATTTCATTATGTTTTTCAGTATTAACCTGCCGCGCATATTATACCACGCAGGGGAAGAATATTGTTGACAGAAAGACAGGCGAACCCGTGATTCTCAAGGGATTTGGTATAGGATGCTGGCTTCTGCCCGAAGGTTATATGTGGGGGATCCGTAAAATAGACCGGCCGTGGCAGTTTGAGAAAGCAATTATTGATTTGACAGATGAAAAAGATGCGGCCGAATTCTGGAGGCTCTATCACCATAACTTCATGACAGAGGGTGATGTGAAATCAATGAAAATGTGGGGTGTAAACTCAATACGTATTGCCCTCCTGGCTTCACAGTTGCAGCCACGGGAGGGACAGCCGGATGAGCCTCCTTATGTCTATTCCGAATATGGTTTCGGACTTCTGGACAGCCTCGTTGCCTGGTGCGAAAAACACGAAATGGGTATAATATGGGATATGCACGGTGCACCCGGCGCACAGAATGCGGAGAATATTTCGGACAGTGACGGTGAAGCACGGCTATGGACAGAAAAAGAAAAGTACTGGCCCCGTTGCAAAGACCTGTGGTATAAAATTGCCGAAAGATACAGGTATAATGAATGCATCATAGGGTATGACCTGTTAAATGAGCCGCTATTAAGGAGATACCCTCATATCTCTGAAAAGCTGCTCCGTGAACTTTATATTGAATTAACAGATACAATAAGGGCTATTGATACGTTAGGTATTATTTTTGTTGAAGGTGATGACTGGGCACAGAACTTTGAAATGCTGGAGCCGTTGGACTGGGATCCCCACCTGGTTATTGCCTTTCATTCATATCCGCCTACGGCAAATTCAAAAGGACTGGAGCGCTGGGATATATTACGGCAAAAATATAACATCCCCTTATGGCACGGTGAAACCGGGGAGCAGGGACCTCCCTATCATTATATTACACGGTCTTCGGAATTCCTGGAAGATAATAATGTTGGCTGGAGCTGGTGGACACACAAGAAGTTTGAGAGGAATACACAGCCATGGAACTGCCCGAGAACTGCCGGATTCAACAAGATACTCGATTACTGGAACGGAAAGGGTGAAAAGCCGTCAAAACAGCAGGCAAGGGAATGGTTAATGGACCAGGCACGAAAAACACACTCCGATTACTGTGAATTTCTGCCTGATATGGTGCGTGCGCTAATATCACTGGATCCTGATGTTTATCTAGCGGCAAAAGATACTTTAGCACCGGAGATCATCCGGCAGCCGGAAGATGCAACTATCGAGTCGGGGGACCCGGCATTCTTCTTTATACGTGTCAGGGGTTACCCCCTGAACTACCAGTGGTACAGAAACGGGAACCATCTTAAAGATGCGAATGAATACATGCTGAGAGTTGAAAATCCTGATTTGAGTAAAAACAACTCAATATATACGGTGGATATTTTCAATGAAAAGGGAAGTGCTAAAAGCAGGCAAGCAAAACTTACGGTTAATCCGTATTCGGGTCCTGTAATCAAAAAAACTTCAGCGGCACCTGTGATAGACGGTAATATTGATAAAATATGGAATTCGCTGCCGGCATATGAGCTGAATAATATAATTCTGGGAGAACGCAGTTCGGCATCCGATATTTCTGCATCTTTCAAAGCAACCTGGGATGATGAAAATTTATATTTACTGGTCCAGGTAAAAGATGAACTTAAAACTGACCAAGGATCAAATGATTACAGCCAGGACGGTATTGAGATATATATAGATTCTGACAACAACAAACCGGAATACTATGAGAATGATGAATTCATGTTTCGATACAACTGGAACAGTGATAGTCTAATGGTCATAAGAAATCATGCTAAGGCAAATATCGTGTGCGCACAGGCAAACACTGAAGCAGGTTACAACGCAGAAATCGCTATCCCGTGGAAGGCAATATCATGTATTCCCGAGAAAGGCAGGTATATCGGATTTGATCTGCATGTTAATGATAATGATGGAAGCGAAAGAGAGTGCAAGATCGCATGGAAGGCAGATCGTGACAACTCTAACTGGTCACCTTATGCATTCGGAACAGTAAAACTTGATTAAAAAAAATTTCAGAATATTAATTACTTAAGTAAACTAAAAAGGTTAACAATGAAATCGATAAAAAAAGCTTATTCAAGCCGCACTATTCTTTTTTTGCTGGCCGTGTTGTGTTTTTATAGTATTAATTATAAAGCTATATGCCAGTCCGCTGAATTCAAGGAAGCAGCAGTATATATGACTGCAAAAACAACGGGCGATCTTCTTGCAAACAGGGGATACCGTGCCTTCGAGCCCCTGGATCAGCCGGATGAGAATTACCCGACCATTATGATTGATATTGACAAGACATTTCAGACCATTGAAGGATTCGGCGGGGCTTTCACCGATGCAAGCGCGATAGATTTTGCAAAGTTGTCGGACGAAAAGCAGGAAGAATTTCTGAAGGCATGTTTTGACCCTGTTGAGGGAAACGGGTATACATTTTGCAGGACAACCATCCACAGCTGCGATTATTCTTCGGAAATGTACACATATGCAGAGGTGGAAGGCGACAAAGAGCTGAAGCATTTTTCAATTGAGCACGATATGAAATACCGCATTCCTTTTATTAAGAGGGCGCTTGAAACGGCCGGCGGTAATATTAAGATCTTTGCCTCGCCATGGAGCCCTCCTGCATGGATGAAAACGAACAATGACATGCTTCACGGAGGCAAGCTCAAACCCGAATATTTTCAGACGTGGGCCGATTATTTCGTAAAATATGTAAAGGCCTATGAGAAAGAGGGAATTCCAATATGGGGACTGACGGTACAGAATGAACCCATGGCCGTGCAGGTATGGGAATCATGTATTTTTACCGCTGAAGAGGAGCGTGACTTTGTAAGGGATTACCTGGGTCCCACACTTAAAAATAACGGGTTGTCGGATCTGAAACTGATGATCTGGGACCATAACCGCGGCATCATGTATCAGCGTGCCGAAGTCGTTTATGATGATCCCAAAGCTTCACAATATGTTTATGGCATGGCTTTTCATTATTATATAGGAGACCATTTTGACAATGTGCGGCTGGTTCATGATGCATTTCCCGATAAGAAGCTGATATACAGCGAGGCCGGCATAAACGGAGACTGGGAATCAGGGGTGCGCATAGCCAAAAATATGATCATGGATTTGAATAACTGGACCAGCGCATGGACATACTGGAACTTTATCCTGGATGAGAATCACGGTCCCCGTCATGCAGGAGGTATGGGCGGAACAGGTGTCGTTACGGTAAATACAAAAACGGATGAACTTATTTTTCATCCTTCTTTTTATTACTTCGGCCACTTTTCAAGGTTTATAAGACCCGGCGCCAAACGGATAGCCTGCACTTCAAACAGTGATGATTTTCTGGCAACAGCCTTTATCAATACTGATAATGAAGTGGCGGTTGTGATCCTGAATACCAGTGATGCTGATCGTATCTTCCAGCTCTGGGTGGAGGGCAAAGCATTGAAATCCACAGCTCCGCCCCTGTCCATTTTTACGATGGTAATACGTTAACAGACTATTCCTCTCCTTCAGGTGCCCGTTTTCTTATAAAAATGAATTCGCCACCCTCATCACCCGTATTATTTATTTCACCATACTGCGGCAAATTGGGACTGTTATTCATAACAGCCGTCCTGAAACTTGTAAACAGGCTTTCGGACGAGAGGAAAATCTCCTGATTCTCCTTAAGCCTCTTGATAAGGTACTCGATAAAGACACTCTTGTCCGGTACTTCTTCAAGGGTGCCGCTGGTCATTGCCTTGCGGCTTGGCAGGCTGTATAGCTTTTCTATTGCCACAGCCGAGCTTGTGAAAGCCCTTCTTGTTTTAAATATCGAACCTGTAAAGCATGCATCGGCAATAAGCAGGGTGTGATTGGAATTGATGCTGCTAATATAATCACGCACAGTACTGTTTCTGAACCAGTTTGCTGTATTTGAAGCCTTTGCATCGGAAGGTAGCCAGTAACCTATTTCCGAATTTTTATCCAGGTGGCCATGCCCGGCATAGAATATTAACAAATTATCCTTTGGTGTAACCGTTTTTGCCAGTATATCCAGTTCGATTATCATCGCTTCCCGCGTGGGATCAACAAGCATTTTCATGTTCTCCTTATCAAAAGTGTATTGCTCCAGCAATGTTTTATATAATTCCTGTGCATCTTCTATAGCATTGTCCAGATCGTTAATGTTCGGATCCCTGTAATTTTCGATAGCTATTATCAAGGCATAATATTTCCCGCCTTTTAAAAGAAAATCCGCTGCTATTGAATAGTCGGCACAGTGAACACTGATCTCTTTCTCTGTTATGCTGCCGTCATTATCCACTGCCATAACATATATTATGTTATCTCCGGGTGCAAGATCAACAGTTGATTTATAAATATTATCCTTCAATGCTATGGCATCCTTTGAATTTACAGTGACCAGGTTTATGCCGCTTTCATCTGTCACCTCCACCGTTACTTCCAGAGTTCCTTTCTGACTTGATGCCTTATTTTCAGCGTTAAGGACCGGATAAATAAATTTAATTGACGGGGGCGCAACTATTTTCCTGGTATAATCAACAATAAAATCCTTATGTGCTATGCCGCCCTCATTGTCAAGGGCCACAACTGAAACCGTGTTTTCACCGGGCACCAGGATGACTTTTGATCTGTAAATACCCTCCGATACTATCTTTGCCTCAACCGAATTAATGGTTACCGAACTTATTCCGCTTTCATCTGTCACTTTTATGGCAACATCTATATCACTGTCTTCGCTTTTCACTACCTCTCCTTCTTCAAATATTGGCAAAATCATCTGAATGGCCGGAGGTACAATGACCTTCCTGGCAAAAAGACTGCGATCAATAAAATAATTGACTTTAAGTGCCTTTGGCTGTGCAAGCAGAAAATCCTCCTTTTCATCATAATCGTTAATCCTGCCTTTATCAAGAAAACGAAATCCCAGCAATATATCCAGGGTATCAGTTCTTATGTTATCATCGATTTTAAATCTAAGATCGGCCGACTTATTAAAGCCAATAAAATTCTTGTCTCTGAAAAGATCATATTTCACGTAATCATAGTGACTTATCCTGAGATCATTCTTATCAAGAATTATCAGTGAAGAGCTGTCTTTTACAGGCTTAAGGTTCTCATCAACCCACTGAACCGACAGATGTAAAGAGATAGTATCCTCTTTCTGTATTCCCTTATTTACTGTAACTATGCCATACTTACCACCTGCAGTACCTAAAATCTGCTGCTGCTCCTGTGCATGGAGAATACTGCCTGCAATAATCATGACAATAAAGACTGCCGCCTTAACAAGAAAATAACCGGAGTTTTTCATGACTAAAATATTTACAGTTTAAATAAAAACGCGATATTAATACCTGCCGCTTCAGTATTTGTTTTGCCCGGGACACCAACTGTACTGATATAGTCATCACGGTGCTTGGCAATTTCATACTTCAGATCATTGATGCCATAGATAACCATCGGTCCGGCTTTTATGCTTACCGAGCGGAACAGTTTTACAAGGAGGCCAAATGACAGGTATCCCGATAAATTATAAGAGCTTAAGTCCCATGTATCTTCACTATTAAGGTTTTCAGTTGTCAGGTCATAATCCTCAAGATCATATAATACTACATGATAATCCGGATAATAGCCCCTGTGGGTCGAGGTACCACTAATTTGATATTTGCCTTCAAAAAGATATGACAGCTGGCACCCCGCGCTTGCATAAAATCCCAGGGATTCCCTGGTATTTAGTTTTATGTAACTTACCCCCAGGGACAGATCAAAGTAAGTAAGTGAATTGTTTTCCCTGACATCGGCCTGTATATACCTGTAATAAATATCATTGTCCTTATCTGTCAAAAGGGTGGTGTTTGACTCATTAATATAATTTTCAAGGCTGAGATCTGTTCTGTAGTTTGTAAGTGATAAACCTGAATAAACACCTATCGATTTGCGCGGCAAAAAAGTAATGCCTAATCCGGTGTTATATCCCGGGCCCGGACTTGCAGTCCAGTATTCGTCATTAAATATATCCTTATTGTATATGCGTGTATACAAAGGATTAAAATATACACTTATATACTTCGTGAGCCTCTCCCTCTTAATCTCCATCTCACTCTCCCTATCCTTCTCCTTCTTCTTTTTCGCTACCACCAAAGGTTCTTTCTGAACTTCAAGTGCCGGCTCTTCCGTAACTTCAAGTACCGGCCTTTCTTTCTGGATGCCAGCTATTTTAAAATCTGTAAAAGCCTTTCTCTTTTCCCTGAATTCGATAATAAAAAATAGATCAATAGTATTATTAACAATCCTGCTTGATTTATATAATCCCATAACCTGCTTTTCCAGTAAAAGACTGACTTTATACCCGTTTTTTATATCCGGAACAGGCTCTGCCTCACTCATAAGCGATGCATCCCATGACAACCTGATGGCCAGTCCGCCCTCGTACCAGGACTGGATCTTAAAATTGTACTCGGAAACAGTTATTTTCTTTTCCATAAGGTTTTCAGGATCAATATCATTATAAATGAATACATCAGTTGTGCCTTTGAACAGACTGTTAACATTATTGATATATTCATCCGAGATCCTTACCCCGTCTTTGCTCAGACCTCCGTATTTCTGGTAATTTGAAAGCAGTTCATCAATTTTCGAAGCTATGAGGCTTCTCTCCTCGTCAGAAAATTCCTGGGCCAGTACTGAAGCTGCCAGCAGCAGTTCCAGGGTTATAATACAAATGAAACGAAGTTTTGTCATGTTCCTGTCACCTTAATTAATAAGCAGTCTCCTGTAATATATTACATTATTAAACATAATATCCATTATATAGACGCCTTTGGGAATGTTTGCAATACTTATCTCTTCATAAAGGGGCCCTGAATCTTTATCTGAAACAAGGCTTTTTATAATTGTCCCTGAATAATCCCTTATATTTATTATTGCCCTGCCCGATTCCGCCCCTATGATGCTGAGCGTGAAATTACCTGTATTCGGTACAGGGAAAACTTCAATAACCGGTTCACCGGGCTCCAGGATAGCTGATTTAGCTGCAAAATTAAAGGCATCGGACATTGTTTTGCAACGGGTCCCGTAACTTGTCTGCACAAAATAGTCACCCTGATAGTCAGTATTTATCTTGTAAAATTGCTTTGTCTCACCCGTTAATAATTGGTCGTAATAATACCACTGGTATGAAAACAAACCCGAATCAATACATATTAAAATATTCTCTCCTTTAAGTTTTATTTCAGGCTTTTCCGGACCGCTGAGCACTGTAACATACGCTGATGCGCTCCCCGTTGTATTACCATTGCTAATATCCACCGTATATGTAGTACTGACTTCAGGAGATACAACAGGATTGCTCACTGATGAGGAAAATCCGGCCGGATCTGACTTCCATGAATAAGACAGATATGCCGGATTGCAAGGTGAATTTATGGCCCGCAGCTGGAGCTGCTCACCCCTGCAAACTTCATATTTGTCGGCTGAAATACTCGCTGAAATATCAACTGCTATGTCGTCTGTACTGAATGTTACAATACCGCAGTCATCCATATTATACCAGCTCTCCTCAATTGCTCCTGTATTCTTCCAGATACCCCTTTTTCGAAGCTCACCATCATCATCACGGTCAACAATTATCACGTCAAAGCCAATCATATCTACATTATTCGGATTCAGAGGCATTTCTGTTTCATCAATAAAATCCTCTATATTCAATGCATACTCATAAACATAATCCGGATCATTGACATTATAGGCCACAGTTGCATAAACACCATTGTTCTGACCGGTTGCCTGGTAACCTGTATAAGAATACTGGCTCAACTCATCATAAAACCAAGGAGCTATCTGGTAGTGTCCTACCCTATTTACGGGTCCACCTCCATCCTTCAGCTCATCGTTTACATCTATATAAATTTCAATTTTGTCCGACATCCATTGATTATCACCCGACTCCCAGTAAGGGTAATAATCATCATCTTCAACAGTAACCAGGATAAAAATTGATGTATCGTTCCATGCAGCCTGCCATGTGGAAAGGTTAAGTGTCGGTTCCTCGGTTCTGAAAGTTCTGCTGATGTTATGCACTTCAACATTATTCCAAAGAGGATCGACCGTTCCGTCAATGACAGGCGCACACCCGTCCGGGAACCTGTAAAAGGTTGCATCTGGTTTGTCAACAGCTTGATTGCTGAATCTCACTTCACCACAATCATCCATATTATCCCATGATCCCCCGTTTTCTCCCGTATTCTTCCATACAGCAGTTCTTTTCCCTGCATCTCCCTGGTCGCGGTCAACAACATTTATTTCAAAACCAATAACAGGTTCAGTTGACGGCTCCAAGGCATTATCATATTTATCAAGAAGATAACTGATATCAATAGCGTATTCACATACATAGTTCGGATCACTAACAAGGTAACCCAGCCTCACGTAATAACCGTTCCATGTAATATAATCCGTTATGTAAGGGTTCTGCCCTTCAACAAATGGCTCGGCAATCTGAACATGACCATTGGGATGCGAAGCAGGTCCCATGCCATCATCCAGCTCACCGACATTAAGATCAAAATAAATCTCAGTCCTGTCATATTCCCAGTGAAGATCACTGCCGGCCGCATAATGAGGATAAAAATCATCATCGTTAACTGAAATAATAACAAAAACTTCGGTGTCATTCCATGCAGCCCTCCATGAAGCGAAATTAAGTGTAGGTTCGCCGGCAGGACAGCAATACGGATCAAATAATTTTAACACATGAGCGTCAATATATGACCATAATGCATCGATCTGTCCGTCAATGACAGGCTCATACCCGTCCGGTAACTTATAAATTGTAGCAGCAGGGATCATATAATTTACTATGTTCAGAAACATGGTTTTTCCCGTAGCATTGAGATTATAAACTGACGTAGTCTGTCCTTCCGCACTTCCACAGTCCGATCCGCCTGCTGCAAAGAAAACGCGCTTGCCGGCCGGAGCATAGGCTGCCCCGTCATAGAAAGGTATGCCAGCATCCCATTCTGCAATAAATATGCCTGTTTGATCTGAATTGTAAGCCAGCACCTTGCCGTTACCGGCATTATCGATGTAAATATAATCAGAGCCTGTTTCAGTGTATATTGTCAGCTCCCCTGACGTTTCAATTCCTTCAAAAAGCTGGTGTGAAGCTGCCGAAGAAGGTACTGTTAATGTATCACCCGCACAGATTACGACACTTGTATTAAACCATTGCCACCGGCTATCTCTTGTGGAAAAAACACTGAGGTTAAGAACAGGAGTCCTGATACCGTTCCATTGTGCCGCAAATTCTTCATTACCCCCATAATCTCCCGAATAACAATTACGGCTCATAATAATAAGCGAAGCATTATTGGCGAATTCAAGTTCACTGGCATTAAGTATGAACTTGTATTCACCTATCTTGCGTACAACATTGTATCCTGCACTCTCAAGAACATCTGTAAATCCCATATCATCCGCATTGTCGCATACATAGAGAATATAGGGCTCCTGGCAAAGAACACTGTTCAGCATAAAAATAGCTCCAGCTATTACCAGAAGGCAGAATTTTGCTTTCATATTGACAGGTTTGGCTGAATTACATAAGTAAGGATGAGGATTACCAGTATAATATGAAATAAAAATATAAAAAAATTTATTCTGTATCAATTATTTGAAGATGATTTGTTAATTATAAAATATTACATAGGGTAAAATCGTACTTAATAATCTTAAGGTTAGAAAGGCCTTTTGGAATTGGCAGAAAAGTAATAATTTATAAAAAATGAAGATTAATTTAGTAATTTAATTTTAAGCAGTCATGAAAACAATAAATGGATTTTTAAGTCTGAAAGCAGCCGGAATTATAATAATTGCATTATTCATAAACAGTATAATGATATCCGGTGCAGATTATTTAGGGGGTAAGTCAGGAGTGAACGACAGCGTTAACTATTATACTTACTCGGGGAAAATAATAGACAGTGAAACAAAGGATCCCGTTGCTTTTGCAAACATATATCTTGAAGGCTCAAGCATAGGGACAGTTTCAAACCTTGACGGCGAATTCATACTTAAGGTGCCGCTAAGCAAAGGAGAAGAAAGGATAACCATCTCTTTTGTCGGTTATAAAACGCAGGAGCTGGCATCAGAAGATTTAAATATGATGAAAAATACTATCAGGCTTGTTGCTGACCCCATACCTATACAGGAAGTTATTATTAAAACGGGTGATCCGGTTGAACTGCTGAGAAAAGCCATCGCAAGGATAGATGAAAATTATACGGTTAGTCCTGAGATGTTAACAGGTTTTTACAGGGAGACTATAAAACAAAACAGGAATTATGTTGCAGTATCTGAAGCAGTCCTCGACATTTACAAATCAAGTTATAAAAATTATTTTGATTCTGACAGGATAAAAGTTTTCAAGGGACGGAAAAGCCAGGATGTTAAGAAAATGGATACGATCCTGTTCAAGCTCCAGGGCGGCCCCAAAACCAGCTTGCTGCTGGATGTTGTGAAAAACCCGTCCACACTGCTGTCAGAAGACTTCTTTAAATATTACAACTATAAACTTGATGGAGTAGTAAATATTGATAATAGGGAGACCTTTGTAATTGCATTTAATCAAAAGAGCAATGTTGATCTGCCTCTTTATCAGGGTAAGATTTATCTCGATTCAAAAAACCTGGCTATCGCAAGACTGGATTTCCGCATCAGTGACAAAGCCCTTTCCCAGGCTGATAATGAGCTTGTTAGAAAGAAGCCGGTCAGCATGAAAATTGACGTTGAAGATGCCGGATATCTGGCAAATTACAGGCCTATAGATGGCAAGTGGCATCTGAATCATGTCAGGGCCGAAGCCAAATTTAAATGTAAGTGGGATAAAAAGCTGTTCCGCTCTATCTATACAACAATGCTTGAAATGGCTATAACTGACAGGGATACATCCAATATTAGCAAATTTAAACTGAGAGAATCAGAGAAAATTTCAGATATTTTTGTAGATCAGGTGAATTATTTTGAGGATCCTGATTACTGGGGTGAATATAACGTAATAAAGCCTGATGAGTCAATTGAGCTGGCAATTCAAAAATTAGGAAGGAAATTAGTTCGCAATAACTAGATATTTTAGTACTTATCAGGCGATAAGCATATTATTATCGGGTTCAAAGTAAATAAGGAAGGATAAAAAGACAGACTTTAGAGAATGCAGACTAACTTTGAACCCGTTATCTTTGGATTTTATTAACTTAGATATTTTAAAGCAGTTTTCAGTACATGAAGAAACGAAGCTGGAAGATATTTGAAGAAATCAGGGAAGGCAATTTAATAACCTTTGAATATGTATTTAGAAAATATTATAGCACTCTTTGTAATTATGCCAGCAAATATATCAGGGATCTTGATACGGCAGAAGAGGTTGTACAGGAACTGTTTTACAGGCTCTGGGAGAAGAGGGATAAATTAAATATCAATGTTTCTTTAAAATCGTATTTATACCGCTCTGTATATAATGGCTGCCTCCAGTATCTGAATCATCGTACAATAGAGATAAAATATGAGGATTATTACAGGAAACAGGACAAGGAGTATAACGATGATGCATTGGAAGCTTTAAAGATGCAGGAACTTAATGAGATAATTAATAATACATTAGACTCCATGCCTGAAAGATGCAGAAAAATATTTCTTCTTAACAGGTTTGAAGGGCTTAAATACAGGGAAATAGCAGAAAAGCTGTCTTTATCGGTAAAGACTATCGAAGCAAATATGGGTAAGGCTTTGAAGCTTTTCAGGAGAAACCTTAAAAATTATGTTGAAGCATAATAATACAAGATAATTATGAAAAGATACAGGGAAAATAAAATAAGATGGGGACTATTGGCAAGGTACTTATCAGGAGAAAGTGACAATGAGGAAGCTGGCATTATAAAAAAATGGATAAACAGCAGTAATGAAAACAATATATTACTTAAAAATATTAAAGCCGACTGGGAGAAAATCAATTCAATTAAAAATATGAAAAAAGTAGATGTTGACAGCGCATGGGAAAATGTAAAACAGAGAATCCTGAATAGTGATAAGGGAATTATTCCTGTGCCTGAACGGGCAATGGTCAATACGGCAAAGCTGTTCCTTTACCGGTCGTTGCGCCTTGCCGCTTCGATATTGCTGGTCATGGGTCTGGCATTTGGTATTTATAAGGTTTTTGTAACTCCATACCTTGATAATAATACGATTGTCAAATCAGGTTCCGATAATACATCCAGGCTGATATTGCCTGATGGTTCACAGGTATACCTTAACTCAGGGACCCTTATCAGGTATGCAAACAACTTCGGAAGCGGTTCCAGGCAATTGTTTCTTAAAGGTGAAGCTTATTTTGATGTTACCAGGGATAATGACAATCCTTTTACTATTACTACAAATGATGTATTGGTAAGAGTATTGGGAACATCATTTAATATAAACACCAGGGCATCAAATAATAAGACTGAAGTATTTGTTGAATCTGGAAATGTGCAGTTGTCACAAAAGGACAATCCGGATAATAATATATTAATTGAACCCGGTTATATCGGTGCATTGTCAGGAAAGACACTCAATAAAAGTAAAAATAATGATATCAATTACATGTCCTGGAAAACAAAATACTTAATCTTCAGGGAAACAGACCTGCAGACGGTAGCAGAAAAACTGGAGAGTGTTTATAATACCAGCATTACTCTTGGCAGCCAGGAAATGGCAAATTGTAAACTGACTGCCACATTTAATAATGCTTCCCTTGATTCAGTGTTAAAAGTAATTGAAGGATCATTCAATCTTCAGATTGAGAATATAGTAAAAACAAAAGATAAGGTAATCATTGTTGGAAATGGTTGCTGAAAATATTATTAATAGTCCGGTACCGAATATTTATAAAAGTCCCGTCCGCAGAATTTTAATATTCATATTATTAGTCTCCGGAGCAGTCCTGTCCTATGGACAGGACTCAATATTCGATTACAGGTTAAACATCTCTCTTAATAATTATTCAGTATATGATGTTTTCAGGATTATTGAAAAGGAAATCAATTACAACTTCTCGTATAACTCCTCTTTAATAGATGCTGACAGGGTAATCTCAATCAATATGAGAAATAAAACTCTTAGGGAGGTACTTGATAAAATAGTTGACAATAAGTCATTGGAATACAGAGTTATAGGTAATAATATTGTCATTTATAAACCTGGTGACGGCATTGAAAGAATCCCGGAGACAATATTGCCTGAATCTGTTTCAATCCTTAAGATCGAGGGGAAAATCATTGACAATAATACAAAAAAGCCAATTGAATATGCCAATATAAGCCTCATAGGTAAAAGTATAGGGACGGTTTCAAATACTGACGGCGAGTTTGTAATGAAGATCTCCCCTGCTTTCATTTATGACAGCATTGGCATCTCATGTCTTGGTTATAAATTGTATAAGGAACAGGCTATAAATCTTGTATCGAAGAATAATATTATTTTACTGGTTCCTGATTTTATACCTATCCAGGAGGTAATCATAAGGAAAATCGATCCCATATCATTAATAATAGGTGCAATTGAGAAGATTCCCGAGAATTACAGTAACAAACCGGTTATACTGACGTCATTTTACCGCGAGTCGGTAAAGGAATCAAGGAGATATGTCATTGTATCGGAGGCTGTGTTGCAGACCTACAAATCATCTTATACCAAACCCGATGAGAAGGAGCAGATAAAGATTATCAAAGCAAGAACAAGCAGGGATATAAGCAAAGCAGACACCGTGATACTAAAATTGAAGGCCGGTCTCGGTACAACTTTGCTGCTTGATATAGTCAAGCACCCGGCATACTTCTTTTCAGAAGAAAACCTTAACTATTACAGTTACAGGATGGCTGACGTCATGATCGACAATGAAAGGGAGGCTTTTGCTATCAAATTTGACCATAAGGAAAATAACGACTATCCCCCATATACAGGAACGATTTATCTGGATATTAACAGTCTTGCAGTCAAGGCAGTAGATTTTTCATTAAAACAGGATAAGATAGAAAA
>Ga0315548_1001960_pt1 | contig 16546 bp, 10 predicted proteins | sample SalMarSW160110MG_2_FD_202540 | JGI IMG/M metagenome (GOLD analysis project Ga0315548, IMG submission 202540) | Salt marsh sediment microbial communities from the Plum Island Ecosystem LTER, Massachusetts, United States - Salt Marsh Sediment SW1601-110 ...
AAAAGCACGTCGGAAAATTATTTCCGCAGGACGGCCAAACTCAGTTGACTCACGCCATCAACGCCGTCTTTAGTTCCTGGAACACGCCCAGGGCCGTCACCTATCGCAAGTTGAATAAAATCACAGGTCTTTTAGGTACCGCCGTGAACGTTCAGGCGATGGTATTCGGCAATATGGGCGAAGATTGCGGCACGGGTGTTTGTTTTACCCGCAATCCCAGCACCGGCAAAAAAGAATTTTACGGCGAGTTTTTGATGAACGCCCAAGGCGAAGACGTCGTCGCCGGCATAAGAACACCAATCGAGCTGAAGAAACTCAACAAAGTAATGCCCAAGGCCTACAAAGAGCTAACCTCCCTAATGACCCGTCTCGAAAAACACTACAAAGATACGCAGGACATGGAATTTACGATTCAAAATAAAGTGCTTTATATTCTGCAGACGCGAACGGGCAAGCGGACGGCTGAGGCGGCGGTGAAGATTGCGGTTGATATGGTTAAGGAAGGGCTGATTGCGAAAAAAGAGGCGGTCAAAAGAGTCATGCCGGAACAATTAGACCGATTGCTGCATCCGCACTTCGACCCGAAAGCCAAACGCAGTGTAATCGCCAAAGGTCTGCCGGCATCACCGGGGGCCGCGGTTGGGCAGGTGGTATTTACGGCTGATACGGCTGAGGCGTGGAAGAAAAAAGGCAAAAAAGTCATCCTTACACGAATCGAGACCAGCCCGGAAGATATCGGCGGAATGGATGCGGCAGAAGGTATCCTGACGGCCCGCGGCGGCATGACTTCCCACGCGGCAGTAGTTGCACGAGGGATGGGTAAATGCTGCGTGGCAGGGGTGAGCACACTAAATATCAACTACAATGCCAAAAAACTCAACGTCGCTAGCAAAACCATCAAAGAAGGCGACTGGATAAGCTTAGACGGCTCTACCGGCGAATTGATGACGGGACAACTACCAACAGTTGCACCGACAATGAGCGGAGACTTCGGTAAGTTTATGAGCATCTGCGACGATGTCCGAATATTGGGCGTTCGCACCAACGCAGATACGCCGGAAGATTCAAAACGGGCAAGAGGATTCGGGGCAGAAGGTATCGGACTCTGTCGAACAGAGCATATGTTCTTCGAAGGCGAGCGGATATGGCCTGTGCGGCAGATGATTCTGGCGGCGGATGATTATGCGGAGATGCTCGCACAATTAAGCGCAGCACAAACCAAACAAGAAAAGACGGCAATAGAAAAGAAGTACGCAACCGCCAGGAAACAATTCGAAGGTGCACTCAAAAAGCTGCTGCCCTATCAGCGAAGCGACTTCGAAGGGATATTTAAGGCGATGGCGGGACTGCCGGTTACGATTCGACTATTAGACCCGCCGTTGCATGAATTTCTGCCGCAGGATGAGAAAAGTCAGGCGGAGATGGCAAGGCGACTAAAGGTCAAGCCCGCAGTAGTGAAGGCAAAGGTCGAGCAACTGCACGAGTTTAATCCGATGTTAGGACATCGCGGGTGCCGGCTGGCGGTGTCATATCCCGCTATCGGCAGAATGCAGGCAAGGGCGATTATCGAGGCGGCGTTGAACGTCAAAAAAGCAGGCAAAATCGTTCTGCCGGAGATTATGGTTCCGTTAGCTGGAGCGGTTACAGAATTGAAATTCGTTAAAGATGAGATTATCGACGAAGTCAATAAAGTCTTCAAAGAAAGAAAGACCAAGATAAAATATATGGTCGGTACGATGATTGAGGTGCCGAGGGCCGCACTAACGGCTGATGAGATTGCAACAGAGGCGGAATTCTTCAGCTTCGGGACGAACGACCTGACACAGATGACGATGGGCTTTTCGAGAGATGACGCGGGCAAGTTCTTAGGCGAATATGTCAGCAAGGGCATATACGCAGTGGACCCGTTCCAGTCGCTCGACCAGACCGGAGTCGGAAAACTGGTCGAGATGGGAACAAAATTAGGCAGAAAGACCAAAAAGAAACTGAAGGTCGGTATCTGCGGCGAACACGGCGGCGAGCCGGCCAGTATCGAATTCTGCCATAAGGTCGGTATGAACTACGTTAGCTGCTCGCCGTTCAGAGTGCCGATTGCAAGATTAGCAGCTGCTCAGGCAGCAGTGAAATAGGCGCTCGTAGTTCGAGAAAGAAACCAAAGGCGGCATCCGACTGCCAGACAATATCGAAATTCCTACGATAACCAGCCGAATCGTTGCCGTCTCTGCTGAAGTCGAAAACTGCCCGGATATACCGCTGTGCCAGTATGACAAGGTATTGTTCAATCCAAAAGGTGCCGTGCCCATTGACTTTGAAGGTGATAATCGCCTTTTCGTGGTCGATGTCGAAAACATAGTCGCAGTATTTCGAAAATCATAAAGTCACTCGCCCTGCACTAATTGAGGTAGAACCACAGATTCCTCTCTGACTATCAAATAAAAACTCTCGATTTACCGCTGATAGGCGTCCTGTGGAGGACAATTGGTGCGGGGAAAATCCATATTTTCTGCTTGGCTTTTATTCAACTTCGGTTATTCTATGCTTATATACTTAACATTCAGTTGCTGATTTAAGGCGAGTAGTAATTATATAACAAAAATAAGTTTTTCCTTTAAGTCTCAAAAGATTAAGAGATACGAAAGGAGTCATTTATGAACGGTGAAACAGATGTTCAGGCAGGTAGCATAAGCATCAGAGAATTAAGTTTTCCTCTGTATACCTGCAGAGGCTGGATGAAATTAGTCGGTGTTCTGTCAATCATCGGCGGAGCGATGCAGGTATTAACCATCTTTGGAATCATCATAGCGTGGCTGCCTATATGGACCGGCATTTTATTGTTCCAGTCCGCTAACGCTGTAGGGCAGGCCTACGAAACTGATAGCAAAGCGGCCTTGGCAATAGCCCTTTCCAAGCTAAAAACCTATTTTATCATTATGGGAATCCTAACGCTGATTGGACTAATAGTCTTAGTGTTAGCGTTCTTCTTCGGTTTTTTGGGAGCGGGCTTAGCTGCTTTGTCGCAGAGACAATAGTAAAATCCTGAAACGCCAACAAAGCTAATAAAGTTCAACGAGTTTTCTAAGGGCTGAGACCAAATACTCAGCCATACGAATTTAGTTTGCTGTATCCGGACAGCTTGGGCCTATGAGTACTGAAATAAAAAATACATGGTCTGCCAAAACAAAAAGGAGCATCACCGCATTTTTGCCGGTATCTAAAAGCCGCAAGGGTAAGTGTATCAATTGCGGTGCGTGCTGTAAGCTGCCGAACGTATGTCCCTTCCTAAAATTCGATGCGGAAGGAAAAGCTTTTTGTACTATTTACGACATCCGCCCGTTAAACTGTAGAAAATACCCTCGAACCGAATCCGAGTTTATCACAGCTGATACCTGCGGCTATAGATTCGAATAAAACCCCGCGTAAAATCCACCTTCGCCAAGAGTTCGACGGACAAGTCCGCCAAAAAGACCCGCCAAACGAACGGCAGGCAGGCGACGGACAAACGCGGGGCTAAATAGCTGTGATTGAAGCAATCAAACAAGGGGGTATGTTTAACTTTCCTTGCCTGTCTTTGTTTTTCTTATGGGTTTTTCCTGAGTGAATCGGCTGATGTTGCGCACGGCCTGGCGAAGACGCTGCTCGTTTTCCACCAAGGCAATCCGCATATAATTTTCACCGTTCTCTCCGAAGGCCCTGCCTGGCGCTATTGCGACCTCGGCGTGCTCCATCAGGTCCATCGCATAATCGATAGTTCCCTTGCCTCTCAAATGCTCATCGGACACCTTTGCCCACACGAACATTGAGGCCCGTGGTTTTTCGACCTGCCAGCCGATTCTTGTAAGGCCATCACAGACCACGTCCCGGCGTGAACGGTATTTTTCATTCTGGGCGACAATATCGGCATCACAATTTCGCAGGGCAATGATGCCGGCAATTTGCAAGGCCTGGAATATACCGTAGTCGTAATAGCCCTTTATAGTCGCAAGGTAATCGAGCATATCCTTATTGCCAGCTGCAAAGCCAATACGAAAACCTGCCATATTATAGGGCTTACTCAAAGTAGTGAACTCGACACCGACATCCTTTGCACCCTTGACCGAAAGAAAGCTCGGCGCTTTGTAGCCGTCAAAGCAGGTCTCGCCGTAAGCAAAATCGTGAATGACCGCTATTCCGAACCGCCTTGCCAGAGCTACGACCGGCTCAAAAAATCCCTCGTCAACCGTCATTGCGGTCGGATTATGCGGGTAATTGAGAATCAATAATTTCGGCCTGGGATAAAGATTCTCACAGACCATTGCGATATTGTCGATGAATTTTTCATCACCGCCAAGAGGAACCGATATTACATTGGCGCCGGCTAATGCGACGCCGTAATTGTGAATCGGAAAAGCCGGGTCAGGCACAATGGCAGTATCGCCCGGACCTAACATCGCCAGGCACAGGTGGCTAAAGCCTTCCTTCGAGCCGATGCAGGCCAGCACTTCTGTCTCCCAATCGAGCTGTACGTTCCATTTTTGCTCGTATTTTTTGACGATTTCCTTCCGCAGGCCCTTAATACCTTTTGACGCACTATACCGATGGTTGCGAGGGTCCTGGGCTGCCTCGCAGAGTTTATCAATCACGATTTGAGGAGCACTATCGGAAGGATTGCCCATCCCCAAATCGATAATGTCCGCACCTTGCTGGCGCTTGGCAAGTTTTAGTGCGTTTAAACGCCCGAATAAATAGGGCGGCAAACGCTTTATTCTCTCTGCCGGCTCAATCTTAAATTCTACCATAATCTTTCCCTTAAATTCAAAAAGGTTCCCCCCCCATACAATCGGATAGTCTATCGTGAATAGAACAAATTTTCAAAATATTTTATCTCATACGCCAATCATTGCGAGCCCTTTGCCCCGCTTGAGGATACACTCCGTGAAGCAATCTAAAACGCTGCAAGTCTTGGGAATTGCCATCCGCCTGCGGTGGACCTTCGGCAGACTCGCAATGACTCTGTGCACAAGGTTTCTACATAACATAATCAGAATTGCTTTACCAAACTGATGCCCATAGCAGCATTATCATTTTTGGTGGGAGCCATATAAGGTAGTACCTCAAAGCCGGCAATTTCGAGCCGTTTATATTTGCCCGCAACGCTGTGGCCGACAACCCAGCCAAGAGTTGCGCCAAATACGCAATCACTCGCCCAGTGGTCACCGGCATCCATCATTCGATAAGCCACAACAGATGCTAATATATACGCAGGAATACCTACCTTTGGCCCGTAAAACTCGTCGAGGACAGAGGCAACAGTAAAAGAGCTGGAAGTATGACCACTTGGCCAAGCCCAATTTTTGCCGTTGGGGGTCTCGTTGTCTCTGATTACTTTCAGCCCGAACGTTACCGCCCCATTTATGGAAAGCGCGGTCATCATTGTCAAGGCCCGCTTTTTATCTAATTCGTCCTGATTTTCTGCAGCGAGCGCATACCAAACAGCAGTTGCTGAAAAATGCGACACCGGTGAGCCGATTACATTAAAACTCTCATCAGCAAATCCGGAAAAGACACGGTGCCTCCGGCAATTTCCACGGATATTATCATCAGCATAGGTGTTGTGCATAGCGATACTTGCGCCGCCTGCCAATAGCAGGGCTGTTATATTATCAGTTCTTAGAAACGTATATTTAGAATCTTCAATGAACCTATCCGGAAACTTGGCTAAATCAGCCTTGAACGACTGCCACCATAGACATTTGTTCGATGGAACCTCTATCTGGTTAGAATCATTAGGTCTTTCTGGTTGAATCGAAGCATCCGCTTCGGACTGAGTGGTAGTTAATATGCTTGAGCTATTTGCATCCTCGGTAACGAGTGTCTCAGATGCTTGTAATTGCGCCCTGACAAGATTTGAACAGAAAATAATAAAGAAAATAGACAAAGGCCAGAATCCATTCCGGTAAAATTTATCCATTTAAGATTTTCTCCCCTAACGCATTACAAAACTATTCCCATTCGATTGTCGCCGGCGGCTTGCTGGAGACGTCATAAACAACACGGTTGACACCACGAACCTCATTTATGATTCTGCTGGATATCACACCAAGCACCTCGTAGGGAATCTGCGAGAAATCAGCAGTCATAAAGTCGGGAGTCTCCACTGCCCTGATAGCAATAACGTTTTCATAACTTCGCTCATCGCCCATCACTCCGACTGTTGAGACAGGTATCAGTACCGCCAGGGCCTGTGAGATTTTTCTATACAGCCCTGCTGATTTTATCTCATCTATCAAAATTTCGTCAGTCGCCCGCAGGATTTGCAGTTTTTCCTGAGTAACTTCTCCGATGATTCTCACTGCCAGTCCTGGTCCTGGAAAAGGATGCCGCCAGACGATATCCTCCGGCAATCCCAGATATTCGCCGACAAGGCGAATCTCATCTTTGAACAAATCCCGCAACGGCTCGATGAGCTCAAAGCCAAGCTCAGCCGGTAGCCCACCTACATTGTGATGGATTTTTATATTCGCCGCTAAATTGCCGTCTCTCGCACCTGACTCGATAACATCAGGATAAAGTGTCCCCTGAGCAAGAAACTTCGCATTGGAAATCCTGGAGGACTCGGATTTGAAGGCCTTGATAAACTCTGCGCCGATTATCCTGCGTTTTTGCTGCGGTTCCGTTACACCCGCCAGAGCGGATAGAAACTGCTCAGACCAGTCCACGACCCGCAGGTCTATATGAAAATGGTCTCGAAAAGTTGACTCGACCTCTGCGCATTCGTTTCTTCGCAAAAGGCCATTATCAACGAATATACATACAAGCTGCTCACCTATCGCTTTATGAACCAAAGAAGCAGTTACTGAAGAATCCACCCCGCCGCTCAGGCCACATATCACTGTAGCATCACCGACTTTTTTGCGAATTGCTTCGACACTTTCGCTGACAAAGTCGCTTATCCTCCAGTCACCGCTGCAGCCACAAATATCATACAGAAAATTTTTCAAGATTAGCGAACCTTTGGGAGTATGTGCAACCTCCGGATGGAATTGAACGCCAAAGAACTTCTTTTTTTTATGCCTTACTGCAGCATAAGGGCAGGTTGCCGTGGCAGCCAATCTGACAAAATCATTGCTTAATTTGCCAACCTGGTCGCCGTGACTTGCCCAGACGGTTGTTGAGTCAGGCATATTTGCAAATAAGTCAGTTTTATCCAGAATTGATAGATTTGTTCTGCCATACTCACATCTTTGGGCAGGCATAATTTCCGCGCCTAAAATTTGACAGCCGAGCTGCATTCCATAACAGATACCCAGAATGGGCACACCCAGCTCAAAGATTCTTTTATCGCACCTTGGGGCATTTTTGTCATAGACACTTGCAGGCCCGCCTGAAAGTATCAATCCTTTGAGTGGTAATTTCGACAGCTGCTGTGCCGTTATATCAGAGCGAAAAATCTGCGAAAATACATTGTGCTCACGGACGCGCCTCGCTATCAACTGGCAATACTGACTGCCAAAATCCAGAATAGCTATAATCTCACTACTCATAATTCGTGTCCCGTCGCTTGTGTCCCGTTATTCGAAGCCAGTCGCAGATTAATCTTCAAAAGGCACGGCTGCCGAATAGTTAGGCGCTTCCTTGGTTATCTGTATATCGTGCGGATGCGACTCAGTAACTGATGCAGGGCTTATGCAAACGAACCGGCTGTTCTTCCTTAACTCTTCGATATTTCGTGCCCCGCAGTAGCCCATACCGGCTCGCAATCCGCCAACGAGCTGATAGATAAAGTCACCGAGCGTTCCACGGTACGGTACCCGTCCTTCTACGCCTTCAGGCACAAGCTTGTTTTGCTCAGCCGAGCTTTGTTGCCCATATCTTTCCGCTGAACCTTTGACCATCGCCCCCAAAGACCCCATACCTCTGTATTCCTTGAACTGTCTGCCTTTATAGATAACCAATTGGCCCGGGCTTTCTTTTAGACCCGCAAACAACGAACCTATCATTACGCTCGAAGCCCCTGCTGCAATTGCCTTGGTTATATCCCCGGACTGCGTTATTCCACCATCGGCAATAACGGGAACATTATTTTTCTGCGCCACCTCGACACAATTCATTATCGCAGATATTTGAGGCACTCCTACACCGGAAATTATTCTGGTGGTACAAATTGCACCTGGGCCGATGCCGACCTTCACCGCATCTGCGCCGGCGGCTATCAAATCTTCGGCAGCTTCGGCAGTTGCGATATTGCCTGCGATGACATCGATATCATAGTCACCTTTGATTTTCTTGACGGTATCAATGACGTTTTGGGAATGGCCGTGAGCTGTATCGACTACGATAATATCAACATCCGCAGCTATCAGGGCTTCGGTACGCTCAAACTCCTGAACGCTGACCGCTGCACCAACTCTCAACCGTCCTCGCTTATCTCTGGCCGCTCTGGGATATTGATGAACCCGGTCAATATCCCTCATAGTAATCAGACCGGCCAATCTGCCATCTTTATCAACCAAAAGCAGCTTCTCAACCTTTCGTTCCTGCAGAATTTCCTTTGCCTGCTCAAGCGTCGTGCTAGCCGGGCCGGTGACAAGGTTGTCCTTCACCATTACAGAACTTATCTTGACATCATAGTCTTTGAGGAACTTCAAATCCCGCCGCGTCAGAATGCCCACGAGCTTTTTGCCTTCAACGATGGGGATGCCGGAGACATTCTGTTCTTCCATCAGCTCCTGTGCTCTTCTGACAGGTTCAGCCGGCGATAGTGTTACAGGGTCGAGAATCACACCGTGCTCGGAGCGTTTGACCTTTGCCACCTCTCTTTTCTGGGCCTCAATCGACAGGTTCTTGTGAATGATGCCGATTCCACCTTCCTGTGCCAGTGCAATCGCCAGTTGCGCTTCGGTGACGGTATCCATAGCAGCCGAGACAATCGGGATATTTATGTCGATATTTCTGGTTAATTGCGTACTGGTATCCGCCTGACTGGGCACAAAATCGCTTTTGGCGGGTATCAGCAGCACATCGTCAAAGGTTATACCCTCAGCGATAATCTTGCTGGTATTCTGCTTAGCGGTAATCTTCTTATCCATTCTTTCTCTCCAATCGGTGGCACGGCCATCCCTTCGACTTCGCTCAGGACAGGCTTGACCGTGTTTCCACGGGGGCTTCGACTGAGCTCAGCCGAATGTCCTGGAAGCCCGTGCCACACCCAACCTTAAGGTACGCCAGTATAATGTCGCTATAAAGGGCCGTCAACCCCGTTAGATAGAAACTTATCTGACGGGGTTAACCGTCCGTGTTCTCTAACGGGGTCAAACCTATTTTTCGTGAGTCACCTTTGACACTTCGATTTAAACCCTTTAATTTATATTCTGTAAAATTCCTGAAAATGTGGTTTAACCTTGACTCAGTAGGCTGAATATATCAGTTTTTTTCTATATTCAGACCTGCTTTTAGAACTCCGAGCATGTGTACCCCGCCCTTCTAAAAGGCGAGGCGAACTTACAAGCCAGCCCACACGTCTGCCCCCACGTATTCTCGTCGAAGACAAGAGTGGGGAGGCGGCCTGCTTCTCGGCCTTGCGAGGGTAAAGAGCAATTCTATTTATCCACCTATTATTATGCATATACTCCAGAATACAATAGCAGCCATTGAGACCGTTATCTACTTGAGGATGATACCAAACGCTGCCTAACCATCTCTATATCTAACCAGCGGGGGTACAGTTATACAAAAATCGCATCCCAAGAGAAGCCAAAAAACAAGTTGATGTCCGCTGGCTCAACGGCTAAAATTCTTTGGTTCCTTGAACTTAATTAAGGCTTTTACAAAATAACTGCGTTCGTCCGAAGGATTATATATGCCAAAGAGCAAAGGACAGATTGAGGCTGAGATTAGTGAGGCCCTGATAAAATTCGAGAAAGAATATATGGGTCGAGGCCCAGAAGAGACCAAGACCTATATAATTAGCGACATGGTGGTAATTCGGCTGCAGCGTGTTCTAACCCCTGCAGAACAAAAGCTGGCTGATGCGACCGACGAGAAGACAGGGCGGACGTTAATCAAGCAAGTTAGGACAGAACTGCTCGAAAAAGCTCGGCCACTTCTTGAACAGATAATAACGGAACTTCTCGGAAAAAGGGTAAAAAGTCTTCACACGGATATTAGCACCATAACCGGAGAGCGTGTTATAATATTTACTCTCGAAAGTCCCGTCCTGCTCCATAGCGAATAAAATTTGCAAACCATTGAATTTTTTTCTTGAAAATATAGACGTTTTTAGATAATATTACACCAGTAAAAAAGGTGATTCGACAGGAGATAGCATAGCGCTACCTGCTGGAGAACTGGCCGGCAAATAGTAGGCATCTAAAGAACTGTTGTCGGTCTTCTTTTTGCCTAAAAACGCTGTTAATGTAAGTTGTTCGCAGTCCATATATGGATGGCAGAACAAAATACAAGCCAGCAATCCCTGCTTTAGGGAGTGTTGGCTTATTTTTTGATTATACAGGGTATTAGCGTTTCTAATACGAATTGCGTAGGAGTTTGATATCCGTTAGTAGTATTAGACGAAGGGTGACAGAAAAAAAGGAAGTGTGTATGGAACAATTCAGTAAAAATGGGAAACTGATTATTCCGCTTAGGCGGCGGAAAAAAATCAAAAAAGAGACAGACGAAAAAAAAGTAAGATACATGGTAACCGAGGCATATTGCCCGAACGGTTGCAATATTATCGACAGCGAACATAAAATAAACGGTGCTCCCGGACTGCGGATTAAATTTAAGCGGCCAGGTATGGAAGGCGAGTTTGTTCTCTCGGCAATTCAAAGTGATTTCGACAAGATTATCCTATCGGGCGAGCTGAAAGACGGCGTAAAAGACGAATTATACTGCCCTCACTGCGGTGCTATGTTCAAAAAGCTGGTCAACTGCAGCTGTAAACCCGATGCGGACATGGTTGTTATAGGTTTAACACCCAAGCTCGATTTTAATAATGCAATCTCGTTCTGTAATGTAACAGGGTGCACTAACGGCACTACCATCAAGTCAGGAGATGTCATCCGACATATGCAGCTATGGGGAGCAATCTGAGAATTGCGAAAACAGGAACTTTTGAAAAACGAGTTGACGGATGACCGCTCTGTCGTTAGAATCCCTTGTTTTTATAAACAATATTAAAGATAAGGAGGTAATAGTTGTTTATGGCTAGTGTCAATGAATTACTAAAGAAAAGATTGACGGCGGATAATTATAAAAAGATAGTCGCTTTAGATAATCCCAAGATGCACGATTTTGTGGCCGATGCAATTGAGCTTACGCAGCCAGCCTCGGTCTTTGTCTGCAGCGGCTCAGACGCTGATAATGCTTATATTCGTGAATTGGCAATAAAAAACGGTGAAGAGCTCCCGCTGGATATTCCCGGGCATACCTGTCACTTTGACGGATATTACGACCAGGGTCGGGACAAAGGTAATACAAAATATCTTTTACCAACCGGCTCCAACCTCGGTGATATCCTCAATTCTATTGACAAGAAAGCCGGCGTTGAAGAGGTCCGCTCATATCTTGCGGATTCAATGGCTGGCCGAGAAATGTTGATTTGCTTTTTCTGTCTGGGCCCACTCGGTTCGGATTTTTCTATCCCCTGCGTTCAGATAACCGATTCGCCCTATGTCGCTCATAGTGAAATCATTCTTTATCGGCCTGGATACAAGCAGTTCAAAAAAATCGGCCCCTCGCCCGACTTTTTTAGATTCATTCATTCTGAAGGTGAGCTTGAAAATGCCGTCAGCAAAAATGTCGACAAACGCAGGGTCTATATCGACCTTGAGGAGAATCTCGTTTATAGTGTCAACACCCAGTATGGAGGCAACACAATAGGCCTGAAAAAATTAGCTCTGCGGCTGGCTATAAATAAGGCATCGAACGAGAGCTGGCTCGCCGAGCATATGTTCTTGATGGGTGCTCACGGTCCAAATGGACGTGTAACATACTTCGCCGGTGCATTTCCATCGGCCTGCGGAAAGACCTCTACCTCAATGCTGCCAGGACAAATGATTGTTGGCGATGATATTGCCTATCTACGCAAAAAAGCCAGGCAGGCTCGCTGTGTAAATGTTGAAAAGGGCATCTTCGGCATTATCCGCGATGTCAACGCAAAAGATGACCCTATTATTTACGAAGCGCTGACAAGCCAATGTGAAGTCATCTTTTCTAACGTTCTGATTGATAGTCAAAATAAACCCAACTGGCTTGGTATGGGCAAAGAATTGCCAGTCGAGGGAATTAACCACTCTGGACAATGGCACAAAGGCAAAACCGACAACGATGGCAATGAAATTACTGCCTCGCACAAAAACGCCCGCTATTGCTTAAACATCCCGGACTTAGGTAACTGCGACCCATCACTCAATAACCCGGAAGGCGTGGTGGTTGGCGGCATCGTTTACGGTGGACGCGACAGCGACACCTGGGTCCCTGTTGAACAGGCCTTTAACTGGACTGAAGGTATCATTATAAAAGGTGCTGCTCTGGAGTCCGAAACAACCGCTGCAACGCTCGGCAAAGAGGGCGTCAGAACCTTCAATCTAATGTCGAATCTCGATTTCCTCTCGATTCCGCTGGGGCGATATATCCAGAATAATCTGGATTTCGCCAAAGGCATTGATAATCCGCCGCTTATTTTCTCGGTCAATTATTTCCTCAGAGGTAAAGACGGCAAATACTTAAACGGCATGGCCGATAAGAAGGTCTGGATCCTATGGGCTGAACTCCGCGTAAATGGCGATGTTGAGGCAATCGAAACTCCGACCGGCCTGATACCAAAGTATGAAGATTTGGCAAAATTGTTCAAAGAACATCTCCATACACAATACGACCAGGCCGATTATGTTCAGCAATTCACGATTCGCATACCGGAAAATCTTGCCAAGCTTGACCGTGTCGAGAAGATTTATAAAGAAAAGGTCCCTGATACGCCCCAGATACTCTATGACAGCTTTGCTGAAGCTCGCAAACGCCTAAAAACAGCCCAGCATAAACACGGCGACTACATCTCGCCGTTCGATTTAATAGCTCAATAGACAAACCCTTAGGGGCTGCAAAGACAGATGTCAACTTACGGTGAAGATATTCGGTTGAGCTCAATCGAATCTTGAATAAAACCTCTCCCGCGTCCGCGGGAGAGATTGAAGGAATCGATAAAAACTTTCGGCATGTCTGGCCGTGCTGCGTCCGTCGCAACAGGCGGCTAAAATTTGTAAATCACAGTCACGCCCACAGCTGCTGCTGCGCAGCGGTAATCAGCATAGCCCTCGCCACCGTAATTGCGATGGTTGAGGTCGTGGCTAAACATCCCGAGCAAATTATAACCGTCAACACGGAACGTCAGATTCTCCTTCGGCTGATACTGCAGACCCAGGTTCAGAAAGAAACTGCCCTGATACGAACGCTCCCAATTAAGATCATAGGCGGTGTACCACGAATGACCATTACACGCTGTTGCTTTATACTTGGCGTAGTCTTTCAGACCCGGATATCCCCAGTAGAAACGCATCGAGCCGTCAAGCGTCCATCTATCATCCAGCTTGTGCCGTGCAGTTATTTTGGTGAGGTGATTCGCCCATCTCTGCAGGTCGTCGCCCCAACCATACGGTTGGGAGCTGAATTGTATTGCCGGGTCGGCAGACCACGGTATTTCACCGAGTTTAAAATCGTGCAATTTAGTATAACTATGCGAAATCATCAAACTTGTACGCTCTGTATGATACGTGGCCTCCAGCTCAATGCCATAATTTTTCATCGTACCAACTATCGCCTGTCCACCCGCCGCATTCGACCAGCCGATAAGTTCAAGATTGTAATGGTGAAATACAGAAACAGCCAGGTCAAGGTGTTCGCTGTGCCTGCGCTCGTAGCGAACCTCAAAACTGTCGAGTTTTTCGGGATGACTTTCATGGTCCTCTGCCTTTTTCAATACATCTTCGTAGTTTGCACGGACAGACCTCGCCCACATAAACTTGAATGTATCTTTTTTGTTCGGCGCATATACAATAGAGGTTCTCGGCGAAAACATCCAGTTGGTAAATTTGTGCTTGTCAAAACGTGCACCCAAAAACATTGTCACCCGGTCGGAAAGCGTCCACTGGTGCTCACCAAAGACCGAATACATATTGGTTCCCCAGCGAGGCATATTACCTGAAGGAAAAACTCCATCGTAGGCGAGCATATTAGGCCAGCCTTCACTGGGATAGCCGTATTCCCCGTGCAAGACCTCAAACCCTGCGGCTATCTTATGCTTCTTGTTGACATCATGGCGGACTATCAGCTTTCCTATATACTTGTTTTCACTGTACGCCTCCTGCCACCAAGCGTAAACCCTCCGCTGAAAATCAAACATATCATAGCTGAAAGATGCTTCCAGATTTGTTTTCTCACCAAACTCTCTATTATACCCGACGAAGCCGGTTGCCTGCTGATAAGCATAAAAGCTGTCTTTGAGTGGCAGTGCCCAACTGGCGCTCCAGCCATAGGGCGAGCGGGCCACAAGTCCGGTAGGCCAGAAAATCATCTTGCCGCCTCGCGTGTAACGCCCCCAGAAGTTCCATCTGCCTTTTGTTAACTCGGCATACAATTTCATAGGCGCTATATCCCTGGCGGCCTGTCCGTCATTTATTGACACACCCGTTAAAGGCTCACCTTTTTGGAGGCCATCCCATGGCATTGCTGAGTCTGACTCATCATCAGGTGTCGCCGGATCATCAATAGGTGCCACCGGAAAATCGACTCCGTAAATCTGGGGAGCGTCAAACTCACTGGCACCGGGATATTTAGCTATGCCGGCATAAATAAAGTAACCGCCATCCCCATCATCAAATTTGCGTCCATGTTTCACCTCGCCCGAGTAAAATTCCTCAACGGCACCCAGCCGACCTGTTATCTCCGTGCCCTGGAACGTCTCGGAGTTATGCGTGATAATGTTGATTACCATAGCTACCGCACCCGGACCGTACAAGGCAGAACCCGGCCCGCGGACTATGTCGATATGGTGAATGTCTCGCATAAACACAAGGTCACGCTCGCTTAGGGCACCATAACGCGTCCTCTCGTTCATTACGCGCCCGTTAACCAAAAGCAGATACTTATCGTCACGGTCGCTAAGTATTCCGCGAAGGCCCATATTATCCGGTTCCCAGTGATTGTGCCACCACTGCAGGTTCGGCACGTAAATATCGAGCAGCTCAAACAAGCTGCGGGCGCCAGAGGCCTGTATCTGCTCTTCCGTTATGGTGGTGACAGCAGCCGGAACCAGCCGGGGCTTGGCCTCCGTCAGGGTCGCAGTCGAGGCAACCTCTATCTCCATCAGCTGCTCAATAGACATCTCAAACAACTCCTCTTCTTTCTCAGGCATTACCCCTTTAGAGAAAACCTGTCCGCTGCAGAGAAACACCGCTATAACGAAAAATCGCCAACTATATGTAACTAATTTTCCAGCCATAATTGTTACTCCCTAATTAGCACAGACTTTGCAGATTACCGCCCAGCAGCTATCGCAGTGGAGCTGTCTGAGCAGCCCTGCGCCAATGACATTTAAAGTTTTACACAAAACCCCATTACTCTAACCTGCCAAACAGCATGTTCTTAATGGTTTGCCATGCCACTGCAGATAACCCCCTGATTTCGCTACCGTTTCTCCCTCAATAATCGGATGATTCCCATTGACGGTTAATCAAAATCCTTTCGAACCAGACGAGCCCCACTAATAAATAAATCCAATTTATTACCCGTACCTCCCCCCAAGGCTATCGTCTTATAATGCTGTACACTAACCTTAAAAAGGCAGAAAAGCAGAAAATCGAAAGACCTGGTAACCCGATTATCCAAAATCGCCAGGTTTTTATAAACGTACGATTTTCGGACTATACTGCGATGCAGTTAATCGCTCTCTTTTTTCATTTAACGGGTAGTAAAATAAGGATTGACAAGAGCAAAATTCGCCTGTATACTTTAATAAAGAGAAGATGATGGAGGTGTAAAATGGCTAAAAAGTGGATAACAATTTTGATTACAGCTGTTGTGAGCTTGGGCCTTGTATTCTTTGTCGGCTGTGAGAGCGATGCCCAAACAGGCGCCGGTGTTGGAGCGTTGGCTGGTGCCGGTATCGGTCAATTAGCAGGCAGAAACACAGAATCAACATTGGTTGGAGCAGCAGTAGGTGGCACTGCCGGCTACATGATAGGCAGTGAGCAGGACAAGAAAAAGGCAAAGGCAGAGACGGATGAGCTTCGGCAGGAAATGAACATCGTCACGGTCAATGTCACCAACAGCAATGGCTCCATTACGCCGGTTAAGCTCAGGAAAGAGGGTGTTGGTTATGTTGGTCCGCGAGGCGAGTTTTACGATAAGCTGCCGACACCCGAACAGCTAAAGCCAATATATGGCTTCTGAAAATTGGTGATTGGTAACTGGTGATTGGTAACCATTTAACCAATCCTTCGACTTTGCTCAGGATGGTGAGCGGAGTCGAACCATTACCATGTAACCAGTTCTGCTATGTAGGATTATAGTTAAG
>Ga0315548_1001962_pt1 | contig 16544 bp, 15 predicted proteins | sample SalMarSW160110MG_2_FD_202540 | JGI IMG/M metagenome (GOLD analysis project Ga0315548, IMG submission 202540) | Salt marsh sediment microbial communities from the Plum Island Ecosystem LTER, Massachusetts, United States - Salt Marsh Sediment SW1601-110 ...
CCCAACTGCACGGACCAGTCGTACGGACCAAGGTCGCTGTACTCGTTCAGCAGAATGAAATAGCTATAACCGGTGCTGCCGTCCGGGATGTACTGCATGGCCGATACTTCAACATTCCCACCGGTGAACTCCAGCTCGTGCACGAGGTCGGCAAGGCCGCCTATTTCAGCTGAAATGCTTCCACTGTATGCCTGCGCATTCGAGGCAGGCGCTTCCCAGGTCGGATCGTTGTCCCAGCCTTTCCAACCTCCCTGGCCGTGCAGGGCACTGAAAGCAGCATAGGACTCGAAATCATCCATGAACAGATTTGCTGATGCGACTGACGATACGCTCACAATCGCAAGAAGCACTACTACGACTCTCAAATTTCTCATTGCAAAACCTCCTCAAAAACAGAGAGAACACAAAAAATAAAACACCACCTGAGGAGGGGCATACTTGAATCATCACACCGTACCTCCTCAAACGGTACTCTAATACAACCGACTTTTTGGTGGAGGAAAAACTGGCAGGAAAGAAAGGTCTTCCTTTACCGCTACCGTTCATCCTTGATACAGTTGCGGATTATAACTGTTAAAATCAAATTGTCAAGAAAAAAATGTAGAAATTATAGGACTTTTTGCGTTTTTTGTGTCATTTCAGGAAAGTAAAAGATATGTAGGCAAAGAATTTAGAACTGAGAAGTTAAAATTGAGAATTAATGAGACAGGAGTCAGAAAACAAAAGACGGAGGACAAAGGATGGGCAACGCAATACGCATGCCGCAAGCTTGTCCTGAGCATAGTCGAAGGAACGCAATACGAAAATTTACCATTCGGCTTCTACGTAGGGGCCAACGTAGCCTTTCTTGGGCTTTGGACGGGATTTAAGAATGGCTTCTGCAATTGCAATGTCGCTTTGCCGGGTGATTTTGATATTCGAGGAGTCCGTTTCAACAATCGATACCTTATGGCCCAGGGCCTCGACAAGCTGGGAATCATCGCTTATTTTGCTTCTGTCCAGATTTTTGAGATTTTCGTATGCTTTTTTGAGAAGTGAGGCCTCGAAGACCTGCGGGGTTTGGGCCTCATAGAGACCTGCTCGGTCAACGGTTTTGATAATTACATTATCCCTCGCTTGTTTTATAGTTGCCGTAAGAGGACAGGCCAGCAGCGCTGCACCTGTTTGAGAAGCAGTGGCGATAACTTTATCAACCCATTCTTTCGTTACGCAGCATCGCACAGCATCATGAACGGCAATAAGGTCTATTGTTTCCTTGATAAGTTCTAATGCCTTATTAACAGTCTCAAAACGTTCAGCGCCGCCGAAGAAAATTTCTACATTAAAGAATTTCAGATTGGTACCCCACTTTACGTTCACCAGCTCTTCATCTTCTTTGCTGATACCCAACAGAATCTGTTTTACGTCTTCACGGTTAGCGAAAATTTCGACGCTTCGCAGAAAGGCCCCTCTACCTGCTACATCGACGAACTGTTTTTTTCTCTTTCCGCTTGCGGCGAGCTTACCTGTCTTGAGCGTAGTCGAAAGAGTCGAACCGCCGAACCGGTTGCTGGCTCCGGCAGCACAAATAATCGCAGCGATATTTTTACCCATAACAAAAACCCTTCGTGTTTAAAACTCGATACCTTGTCTTGCTTCTATTCCCTTGTCAAACGGGTGTTTGATATTTTTCATTTCTGTTACCAGGTCGGCCATTGCTATCAATTCATCGGTCGCACCTCGTCCGGTCATAACGATTTCCACAGATGGGTCTCTCCTATCGATAAGGCCCTTTATATCATCCAACTCGGCCAGGCCTTTTGAAAGGCAAAACACAATCTCATCAAGTATCAACACGTCATAGAATTTTTTCTCTGCGGTCTGAGCCAGCCGTTCAAGGGCTTCGCTAATTGCAGCCCTGGCCTGTGCAACCTTCTGTTTATCATCAAAAGATTTGGCCATATCCCATTCAACGTCAAGTGCTTCAACCCTTATTCTTACAGCACCGAGCTGCAGTGCAAATCGCTCGCCGATATCAAGCGACGGTGGCTTTAGGAATTGATAGATGAGGACCTTATTGCCCTGTCCGGCTGCACGCAGAGCCAGACCAAACGCAGCGGTGGTTTTTCCTTTGCCGTCGCCGGTGTAAATCTGGATAAACCCTTTTTTCAGCATAGCAGTATATTAAGAGAATAAGAGACAGATTAAAAATTAAAAATAGGAAAATTCCCCCGCAATAGATTACGAAAGGAACGAACCCCACCGATAAAACGGCCTTTTTAAGCTAAAAAAAACTTAACTTTTTTGCGATTTACTATTATACTTTGGCTTGTTTTGTGCTAATCTATCTTCTGAGATAGAAATAAGCTTGCGCGACAATTCTTGTTCGCCAAAAAGTTTTTTGAGCAAATCGTTATGTTAGTGGTATTGATATAAGACAGGAAGATTAAAAATGAACCAGCAAGTTATATCAACGACACTAAACAAGATGATAAATCATAAGCACCTTAGAAAACTATTGGCCAAGAAAATCGACGACTATATCTATAAAAGCATTGTCAATGACGATTCAGAAGATTTGAGAGAGGTGCAGATAAAAAGATACCAGTTCCTCTCAGCAATGCTGCATTGTGTGATGAGAAATGTGGATAAGGCCTATGTCTCACCTGAAATTATAAGAAAAATTATTGATGTGCTTGTTGAAAATAATCTTATTCGCGAAGACCAGAGTTACGAACAGGCCGTTGAAAAATTCACACAAAAATATGGCGAACCGCCTCCGAGTTTCATCGTCTTCTCTCCTACCCAAATATGTAACTTGAGATGCATTGGCTGTTATGCATCTTCAGCAGCAAATACGCCGGATACGTTACCTTATTCTTATGTAGATAGAGTAATCAGTGAGGTCCACGACTGCTGGGGCTGCAGGTTTATAACTATCAGCGGCGGTGAACCGTTTATGTATAAAAGTGAAGGTAAAACCCTCCTGGATATCTACCAAAAGTACAACGATATGTTCTTTTTGGTATATACTAACGGCACACTTATCAACGAAGAAGTTGCTGAATGTCTTGCAAAATCGGCAAATGTTACGCCTGCAATTTCTGTTGAAGGCTTTGAGAAAGAAACCGACCAAAGAAGAGGCACCGGCACACACAAAAAAATCCTCAGGGCCTTCGAATGTTTGAGGCAGGCCGGCGTTCCTTTTGGTATTTCCGCCACGGCTACAAGTAAAAATGTAGATATAATGCTAACAGATGAATTTTATGATTTCTATTTCCAAGAGCAAGGCGCCTGCTATATGTGGCAATTCCAACTGATGCCTATCGGCAGAGGCAAAGACGAGATGGGTTTAATGGTGACTCCGGAGAAAAGACTGGCGTTATATAGAAAATGGGAGAACCTGCTCGGCGAAAAGAAATATTGTCTGGCTGATTTCTGGAACAGCGGTGTGCTGGCTAGAGGGTGCATTGCCTACGGCAGAAGCGGCGGATACATATATATAGACTGGCACGGCAATGTAACACCATGTGCCTTCATCCCTTACTATGTGGATAATATTTATGATTTATACAACAACGGCAAAGCACTGACTGATGCACTGTTTTCCGACTTTATGAAAAATGGACGAAAATGGCAGAGAGAATACGGCCTTGATAATTGGAAACATCCGAATAATTGGCTAATGCCCTGTTCTATAAGAGACCATTACGAAATTTTCAGGAACTCAGTTTTGCCACAAGATGCAAAACCTGAAGATGAAAAAGCCAAAGAAGCCCTTGAATCTGACGAATATTTTGAGATATTAAAAGATTACGATGAAGAACTTAGTGTTTTAACCGAACAAATCTGGCAAATTGAGTATTTAGATAAGGAGCCTGCTCTGTCCCACACAAATTAGGTGTAAGCTTGAGTACAACGAACGGTCTGTCTAAACTGTGAACTCAAAACCCAAATTATGTTTTGTTTACCCGATTTCGCGGACGCAGGCCTTTAATAATACAAGCTGTTGATGGCTCTTAATAAGTGCGGGAGAAAGGAACCTAAAATGGCTATAGAAGCACCGATAAGTAAATTCAAAAGGACAAATCTGAAAATCTATATCGTTGTTTGTATTGCCCTCGCTGTTTGGTGCGCTTATGACGGATACTTTAACAAAGACTGGATAAAAGAGCATACCAATCACGACGGCAGTCCACAACCTTACTTAGTTTTCAATCAAAAGGCACCATTTTTCTTTGGCGGTGCTGCAGTGCTTTTAGGTTTGTACCTGTTTGTAATAAAGAGCAGGAAACTTGTCGCTGATGACAATGACCTCATCATTAGCCCGAATGAAAAAATTGCATACGATTCCATACAAAAAATAAATAAAACCGGCTTTGACTCAAAAGGTTATTTTATCATCACATACAAAGACAAGGATGGCAGAGAAATCGACCGCAAAATAAGTGGTAAAACATACGACAATTTAAAAGCTGTTTTGGAGCATCTAATAGCAAAAATTAGTTGAAAACTATCGCAATAAAATCTAAAATTTAATTAACCGTTAAACCGCAATATGCTGACATCGTAAGCAGTTGCGGTTTATCTTTGTGATTTTTAACAACATAAGAGGAGACAGATACGAATGAATACCTGCATTGTTGGCCTGCAGTGGGGTGATGAAGGCAAAGGCAAGGTTGTTGATATCTTTGCTGAACAACACGATATCGTAGTCCGATACAGCGGTGGCGCTAATGCCGGACATACCGTTATCATAGGTGACAACAGATTCGCTTTACATCTGTTGCCAAGTGGTTCGGTTCGGCCGGATATTGTCTGTGTGATTACTAATGCCGTGGTAGTTGACCCGGACACCTTGATAAAGGAAATTGAAGCGCTCGCCCAAAAAAATATTACGCTAACAGGACGCCTCTTTATAAGTGAGAATGCACATATAGTCCTGGATTATCATAAAAAAGAGGACCAATTACGAGAAGAATCGCTCGGCAAAAATAAACTTGGTACAACAATTCGAGGTATCGGTCCTTGTTATGCGGATAAGGTCGGCAGAAGTCACGCTGTTCGTATGTCCGATTTCAGAAACCTCGAAAATCTCAAGGCCAAATTGCAAACCATTGTTGAATACAAAAACAAAACCTTTGCAGCTCTTTATAACGCTGAGCCGATAAGTGCCGATGAAATCTTCAAAAAGTGTAAATCTTATGTCGATAAGCTCCTGCCGTTTATAACTGATACAACCGAATATCTGCACAAGTCAGTTGTCGAAGGTAAATCTATCCTCTTTGAAGGTGCGCAGGGGACACTATTGGACCTGGACCACGGCACTTTTCCGTACGTAACCAGCTCAAACTCAAGTGCACTTGGTATGCCGGCCGGCTCCGGCATACCAGCTAAGATGGTTAATAAATTCATCGGTGTAGCCAAGGCCTACACAACGAGGGTTGGGGCGGGCCCATTTCCTACTGAGCAGGATAACGAGGTCGGTCAATATATTCGTGACAAAGGACATGAATACGGCACTACCACAGGCCGGCCCCGCCGATGCGGCTGGTTCGATGCAGTAGCTGTATCTTACTCCGTAACAATCGGCTCTATCGATACGATAGCATTGATGCACCTCGACACACTCACCGGCCTGAAGGAAATAAATATTTGCAGGGCATATAAAATTAACGGAAAAGAAACTACCTTTTTCCCAGCAAATACAGCCAGACTCTCACAGGCAAGTGCCATTTATGAAACTGTCCCCGGCTGGGATGTTGATATAACCAAAGTAAATGATTTTCATGATTTACCTGCCAATGCCCGGAATTTTGTTTGTCTTGTTGAAGAAATGGTCAAGAAATCTATCACAATTATCGGGGTTGGACCGGAACGAACCCAGACGATATTCAGATAACTTCATAAGTCAGAAAACAGTGGATAAAGGAAATGCTAAACGCAGTATGCCATGGAAAGTTTCGAAGAAAAACTTGAAAAGACAGCTAAACGTCTCGGTTTAGAGACCAAACAGATGCCCCGTCATATCGCAATAATTATGGACGGCAACGGCCGATGGGCACAGGAAAGAGGCCTGCAACGCGCTGAGGGACATAGCGAGGGCGGAAAGACGGTCCATAGAATAGCTCAATGCTGTGTCGATTTTGGCATCGAATCTTTGACTTTATATTCGTTTAGTATAGAGAACTGGAAAAGGCCCAAGGCAGAAGTTCAAGCCCTGATGCACCTGTACACCCAGTACCTCGTCGAGATTCGCGAGACATTAGAGAGAAACAACGTTAAACTACTGCACCTTGGCCAATTGTCCGGTCTGCCCCGAAAGGTACAGGTAGAGCTTGCAGAAACTATAGAGATGAGCGCAGCTAATACCGGTATGAAACTTGCACTGGCGCTGAACTACGGCAGTAGAATCGAGATTGCGGACGCCGTTAAAGAAATTGCTCAAAAATATAAGAGCGGTGAACTTCGTCTGAAAGATATTGACCAGCAATGCATAAGCCGACATTTATACACCGCTGGTCTTGCCGACCCGGACCTTTTGATACGTACTGCAAACGAGATGAGGGTCAGTAACTTTCTGCTCTGGCAAATTTCATACAGCGAATTTTACGTCACAGAAACTCTCTGGCCTGATTTCGAAAGGCCGGATTTGGAAAAGGCAATACTCGCTTATGCAGAACGCAACCGGCGCTTTGGTGATGTAAAAAGCGTATCCGGTTAATCGTGAAGTGCGTTTGCTGAAGGTATATCACGAGGAATGGTGTCATTCTAAGTCCACGGGTTTTTTTGTGAAGGCAAGATACGAGAGATTATGCTCAGATACAGACTTCTCTTCGGCACAATAATGACGATACTTTTTGCCGCCATTGTTATTTTTGACAGTTGGCTCGATGGCGGATTGACAGCTACAGTTGCCGACGATAAACCGGTGCAGGGGACATTGCTCTTTCTGCTCATTGCTCTATTGGCAATTCCCGCTCAGCTTGAGCTATCCAAACTTGCAGCAGCGAAAAACTTAAGGATTTTCAAACCTGTTGCAATCATTGCCTCAATTTTATTCGCAGGCGCCTGGTACTGGCCACAGGTTGTCGAAATCCCGCCCCGTATATATCTGTTTTTTCTTTCTGTTTTTGTACTGGTAGCGCTGCTTTTATACCAATATATACACTATGGGACCTCAGGAGTATTAGCTAACTGCGGGGTAAATTATTTTTCTATTGCTTACCTGGGACTTTTGAGCAGCTTCGCACTCGCCATCCGTATTGACTTTGGTGTCTGGCCGCTTCTTATGTTTGTTTTTGTCGTAAAGTCTGCTGACATAGGAGCTTACACAGTTGGCAAACTCTTAGGAAAGCACAAGTTTTCGCCTAAAATCAGCCCTTCGAAGACGTGGGAAGGTATGTTTGGCGCTGTTGCGGTCGCAGTGGTCGTTGCTGTTGGCTTTACCCTAAGTGGTGGTATAATGACAATGGCCTGGTGGTTGGCAGCACTGTTTGGCTTTTGTTTTGCGTTCATCGGCCAGCTCGGAGATTTGGCCGAGTCTATGATAAAAAGAGATGCCGAGCAGAAAGATTCGGCAAAAAGTGTGCCCGGCTTCGGCGGAATTTTGGATGTCATTGATTCACCTTTAGTGGCAGCACCATTTGCTTATTTGTTCTTTATGCTCAGCTCTTAAAGAGAGAAACTTTGGAAATTACCATACAATTAGATTCAGCAGGTAAGCAGCTTCAACTGTTCGGTCCCGCCGACAGTCATCTTCGACTTTTGCGCAAATCCCTGGGCGTCCAAATCACTGCCCGTAAGTCCAATTTGATAATCACCGGCGAAGAAAAAAACGTAAATAAAGCTGCCGAAATTATCGACAAAATGCAAAAACATCTAATCAAACGCAGCTCGCTTACTACTGCGGATATAACCGGCTTTATCACTCGTAGTGGTTCGCCCACGGTCTCTGATACCAGTGAAGCCGTTACCGTCTATTCCCACAAAAAGGTGGTCGAGCCCTCAACCAAAGGACAGCTAAAATACGTTGAAACAATGTTAGCCAATGACCTGACTTTTTGTATAGGCCCTGCCGGCACCGGCAAAACATATCTGGCTGTCGCAATTGCTGTCTCAATGTTGAAGAAAAGGCAAATAAGGAGAATCGTCCTTGCACGACCGGCTGTGGAAGCTGGCGAAAAGCTTGGCTTTTTGCCGGGTGACATACAGGCAAAGGTAAATCCATATCTTCGCCCACTTTTCGACGCCCTTGAAGATATGATGGACTTCGCCCAGATGAGGAAATTTATAGAGCTGGATATTATCGAAATCATTCCGCTTGCCTTTATGCGTGGCAGAACTCTAAACGAAGCTGTCATCATCTGTGACGAGGCCCAAAACACCACGCCACTGCAGATGCTGATGGTCTTGACAAGATTGGGCCACGGCTCTAAAATGATAATAACAGGTGACATAACGCAAATCGACCGAGAACCCGGCCAGAAAAGCGGAATGGTCGACGCAATTGAAATACTGCGTCGCATAAAAGGAATAGGTTTTGTCCAGCTAAGCCAGAAAGATATCGTAAGACATCGATTGGTTCAAAATATCGTACAGGCCTACAAAAAAAAGGTGAAATCTAAGGAATAATTGGAAACTGGTTATTAGTAACTGGTGATTGGGGGATAGATATATGGATTACAGAAGAGTTATCCCTTGCCTGGATGTAAAAGACGGCCGATTAGTTAAAGGTATTAACTTTGTTAAGCTGAAAGATGTCGGCGACCCCGCCGAAAATGCCGCTGTTTATAGCAAGGCAGGAGCAGACGAATTAGTTTTTCTGGATATTACAGCGACCATCGAAAATAGAAAAACACTGCTCGATGCCGTCAAAAGAACCGTCGAGAGAATTACCGTACCATTGACCGTCGGCGGCGGAATCCGTAACTGTCAGTCGATTGAAGAACTGCTGGATTTAGGTGTATCAAAGGTATCTATCAATACCGCCGCTATACGTAATCCGGATTTGGTCAGGGAAGCAGCAAATGAGTTCGGCAGCGAGAAAATAACTATCGCAATAGATACCTGCAGCAATTCACAATTGCCATCAGGATTCGAAGTCATAATCAACGGGGGCACTACCGGCACGGCAATGGATGCTGTCGAGTGGGCAAAAAAAGCAGAAGCCCTGGGGGCCGGTGCAATCCTGCCGACAAGTATGGATGCTGACGGCACAAAGACCGGATACGATATCCCGATGACAAAAGCAATATCCAGCGCGGTGAAAGTTCCGGTAATCGCATCAGGCGGAGCCGGAACGCTCGAACATCTGCACCAAGCCATCGTGGAAGGGGGGGCAGATGCTGTTCTTGTGGCCTCGATAGCACATTTCGGCACATACACCATAAAGCAGATGAAAGAGTACTTGGCTGAGCGGGGGATACCGGTAAAGCTTTAAGTATTTTTTGCCACAAAGGCAGTGAAAGTTTGAAGTGTCTAAAGTGTAAAGTACTTAAAGTTCAGGAATATCAAAATTCTTATAACTTTAGTTCACTTTAGGCACTTCCCGGGCTACGGCTGGGGGCTTCGCCCAGACGAGAGCTCACTTTAGTTCACTTCTTTTTTCCCGAAAGTCACTGTTTGAATTAGCCGATAGGGAAAGTGCATAGACTCTTTAGTTTTGCTCATAGAAAAGGCCCTTGAAATGTTCGGCAGATTGAAGGAAAAGAAGTTACCGTTGAAGCCCCAGCTTTTTTTTATTCGCTGGTATCGCAGTAACAGAAGCTGCTCCAATCCCAACCACCGGAGCGTCAAGCCGGAACAGATGCCGCCATTGATGGTCCGCAAACCCGAATGGCGCCGATAATGTCATTGTGAGTCCGCCAAAGGCGGAAGAAGCAATCTCCCTACTTCATCCAATCTTTAGCAAGCATCGCAAAGTCAAGAAAGTTCACTATGCCATCACCGCCAGGCAGTGCAATATCGGCTGACGGAGTACCCGGCGGCGGCTACGGTAGCGATAGCGGCGTTTTTGGCGGTCATATAGGCGCTGACTAATGACGTCAAGGCCGCCGGTAATATCGGAGGGGCTGGGTAAAGCACCGCGTTGCCGGTAAGTCATGAGACCATTGCCTGATATAATGCAATCCTGTTAGGGATGGCCAAGTCCATTACTTCTGGTTCAGTTCTTGGAAATCTTGCCATTTTAAAATTCCTTTCCGTAAATAGGTGTTAGTATATTCCCACCCGCACCACTGCGGAGGATTTGTCTCGTATCTTTTTTTTGCTTATTTTCTGTTCCTTTTTCTAGAAACTTTTGCTATCTGTCTTTTTCGCTTCTTCTTGCTTGTCATATCCTTGTTTTTTCTGTTGCCTGTTCCATGTGGTGATTGTAGCTTTAGGTTTCCCTTTATATTTGTAAGGTCATCGATAAAAAATTTCGGCGATTTACCCCTAAACAATCTGTCCACTATAAAGGTGTCGAAAATACTTATGGCCTGTCCCAATACAGGTACAAGCCCCGCAAATGATGTTACTATAAACCTCAGCGTTTTCGATGGCAGGTTTTGAATCCAAGGCACCTGTTGCAATGCACCAATATATTCACGAAGAATTTCTTTTTCGCTTAATTCCTTATTTGTGTGAAACCAGTTACGAAAATCCTTAGCATTTTTATTTGTTGTAACATTTAGAAAATCACTAAAATTGGAACCTTGCGTAAGATCAATTTGTGAAAAATTAGGAACACCGTTCACTTCAAGTAATGTCCAAAACTTATCAGAATAACCAGTACTTTTTGAAAGCCTTTCTTCTTTTATATCCAATAGATCCCCGATAGGAAAAAAGGGACTAATATCTTGGCATTCAAATTTTTCTGCGAGATATAGGTCCGAATTATAAAACGCTAAAGCTAAAAGGGCGTTTTTAATATTTTCCTTTGGGTCATTGGTGCCCATGACTTGCACGCTTATCTTATTACTTTTTGGCAAGATTATAAAATCTGGATCATTAGATTCGTATTCTGGTCTCCATAGATTTGTGCATTTCAGATCTTGTACAGACTCCCGCTTGACCGCTTCTAGAATTATAGACGATTCTATCGGTAAGGAATGCTGAACAATAAGCTCATGAAGCTTCTTTTTCTCTTTTATTCTATCCCCAATAACCTTCAAACCAGCATCGGCAGATCGTTCAATTGGGGAATCGCTGGGATGATGGTTTTTTGGAGTACTGAAACACCCAAGTTCGGCTGGGCCTTTACCGCTAATGAATCCTATCCCCCCACGAGTTCTTATGAATTTTAGCTTATCTCTTTCGAGAAGTTCGATAAATCCTTTTTCGCCGATTATAAGTATTAGACCGCATGCTGTTAAGTAATCTTGGGTAGGTACTAGAATTTGATCGTGCAGGATCAGGTCTTCACAAAGTGATTTTATAATGACAGACCTTCTCTCTATGTAACGCGTAAGATGACTCCCATCGACATTCCAAAATGCCGTTAATCGACTGGAGACCGTTTTGTACATTTTTTTCGCCTAACTGCCTGAAAATCAACGACTTATCAGCCTTTCCCCGCCTGCGCGAGGACAAGTTTGCCCGTTTAATCTGCGGCATATCACGCCTTATCCGCCTAATATAACACTTCATCTGCGACATATCACGCGTTATCTATGACATATCACGCTTCATCTGCCACGAATCACCCTTCATCTATGACAGATCATGCTTCGTCAGTGGCAAATTCAATTTCCTATTCACAAAACCACCATCACCGTATTGCTGGCCTGTCCTTCGCCGGATTTATTTATTGCTATAACGAGATATTCGAGTTCTTTGCCTTTCGGCTGGTCAACCAAAGTTGCTTCTGTCTCGATTGCAGGCGTCAAGCTGATATTGGTTACCTCATAAGTGTACTGCCACCTGCCAGAACCAAGGTCGGTGGCCTCATATCTGATTTGTGTTACTGGCACGGCAGAAGCAACAGCCGATAAGAAAAATCCGAATATCACCCCCAAAAGAATTTCCCTTTTCATCACCATCTCCTTTTTATCCAAAGCCAGCTAATCCAGATGTTGCCGCAAATTTAGAGCCGAAGCCAGAATGCAAATTCCGCGCATATCTCCTAAAGCACGAATTTACACTGCGCCTGGAAAATCTCCATATCTCCGCATACTTTTGCCATCCCCGCCACAGGCGGACAAGTTGGCATCAGGATTAAATATAGTTTACATTATAGGTCGTTAATTTGTCAAGAAAATTCTGTTTTTTTGCGGAATACATGGGAAGGAGGCTAAACGACCCCCGACCGCAGCCATTCGACTTCGCTCAGGCCAGGGGTGTCGGGGCTAAATAATTGCTAATTCTTTGGAGATTCAAAGATTCTGAATGTGTTTTTGCCGGCTTGCTTGGCGGTGTACAGTGCCTGGTCGGAACGGCTTGTAATGTCCTCGGGATTGGTATCAGCGTCGTACTGGCCAAGGCCCACGCTGATAGATAAGGGAATCCGTACTTTTCTCCATGTTGTTGGTGTCTGCGAGACGGCTTTAACCATACGCTCAGTAGCAAAGATGGCGTCTTTAAGCGAGGTGTTCGGCAAAATGACGGCAAATTCATCGCCGCCATAGCGTGCCGCTGTATCGATTTGCCGAATGCATTGCTTTATCCTCCTGCTAATTTCCTTGAGGACCTTATCACCGGCCCGATGGCCATGGGTGTCATTTATCTTCTTGAGATTGTCAACATCAACCATAATCAGGGAGATTTGCCCGCCGTATCGGCGAGACCTGTTTAGCTCCTTCTCCAGGATTTCATAAAACGTTTTGTGGTTCACAAGGCCGGTCAGGCCGTCTGTTGTGGCCTGGTGTTGTATCTTCTCAAACAGCTTTATATTGCCGATTGAGGCACCAACCAACTGGCTAAATAGCTCTATTAGCGCAATATCTTCGCAGCTAAAATGATTACTGTCTATTTTATCTGCCAGATTGAGTACGCCAACTACCCTGTCCTGGCAAATGAGGGGAACAATAGCACAGTTTTTGGTCTTATAGTTTTCGGCAAAGGCACGTTGTGATTTTCTAATGATTGGTTTTGTATGGGTGTCTATATCTCCTACCAATATAAGCTCTTTGCTTCTTACCGCCATGACCATGGGCGATGGGGGGGTTTGATTCAGTGAGACTATTTTGTTTATGAGAAATGGGTGGTTGTTTTTATACAGGTGCAAAATACTATTTGTTTCATCAAGTATAAATAGCGAAGCATACCTTATGGAAACCAAATTAGCTATGTTTTTAATGCAGACATCGGCTATACGGTCTAAATCGAGACAGTTTATCTGTCGAGCCAACGGAGTTACATCCTGAAGGAGCGATATGCTTCCATTGGAAGTTTCAGCAGAGTTATCGGAACTTTTATTGCTTTGGTGCATAGTTTAGAGCGATACAGGTTCTCTTATACGCCCAGTTTTGGGTAAATAATGTACCTTCACCCCGTTAGAAAGAAAGCTCCACCCTTTGGGTGAGGTAAAAAATACATAGTGCCGGTGGGAGTTAAAGCCCCACCCGAGCTTTCTAACGGGGTTCACTTACCCTTGTATCGGATTTTTTAGCAGGGGTATTTGGGAAAACACGCCAGCTTAAGGCCAAAAATGAACTTAAAGCCTTATTTCAAGGGCCTGGGCATGAGCTTTTTACAAAAGCATATAAAACCCTCAGGGAGAACTGGAGTTTTAGCTTATAGGGCTGAGGTATTTTCCCTAACATAAAAAAATAAACTTTTTTTCAAAAAAATAAGAAAAAAAGTTGACAGGGGGCAAAATGTATTTTACATTTTGCAAAATGTAAAATATAATTAAGCTTTGGCAAACTCATGATAAGCAGGACAAGTTTGGGGCATTACAGGTATGAACCAAAGGAATTGCTTTACAAAAGGATGAGCAAAGGATTGACGGCCTTGTTGAACAACACAGTAAGTTTGATTCAGCAAGCCGAAATGCTTTGAAATATTAATTATCTGTTTTTTGATGAGTTTTTCATAGAGAGCTTTTAGTAATGGAGACAGAAGTTAAAGAACACACGGTGCAAATACCTGCCAAGCTCTATCGAATTGGTGAGCTGGTTAACTATTCTCCTTTCTCACGACAAACGATTCATAACTACACGATAATGGGGCTTATTCGTGAGGCGAAGTGGACCGATGGCGGACATAGACTTTACGATGAATCGGTGTTCGAGCGATTATCAAAAATCATTCAGCTTAAAAAGACAAAAACTCTTTCGGAAATAAGACAGATTCTACGCAGAGAAGAGGGCATTAATTCGTCGTAAAAAAACTAAAAAGAGTGGGTAGTTTTATCTGTTGTCGCTTTACTTTCAGCCTGCTGTAAAGGCTCAGAGAAGCAATGAAAGGTTCAAGGATGAGAAATACTGCTTTGCTTTTCACAAGTTATCCTTCCTGTTTTTTCTACCCTTATACTTTGCGGATAAATGCGCAGATTAAACCCAACCTTGATACTCTTGATACAGGGGATTGCATATGAATTTGTCATTACTAATAACAGATAATATCGCTGAATTACTGGTTAAGATAATCGAGTTCACACAGATTCGCCAAAAAATCCTCGTCCAAAACATATACGATATCAACAGCTTTGATTTTGTCCCTAAAGATTTTTTGGTAGATGAGTTTTCTGACCTGCTCGACGATGCAATCGACGAGCATATCCAAAATCGGCGGCTCTTACTGAGGGATACTGCAAATATCAAATTCGGTGCCGGTGGCGATATCGAATTCAAACCGGTGATTGATACATATGCCAAAGAGATTCTTGAAGAAAATCAGGATGAATACATCAAATTGCAAATAAATAAGCTCTTGGAAAACTCGCTCAATCAGAGAATAGCAGCAGAATTGCTGCGGCGAAAACAAAGGGCTATTTCGATTAGTTACTAACCATTGACTATAAACTACTGCGTTCAACAGAACAGATGGCAAACGAAGCGATTTACCTACGACAGATGATGGAAAACTACAGGCAGCCGGCAAAGGTTTTGGCGCTAACCAGCGGAAAAGGAGGAGTAGGCAAGACCAACATAGCGGCAAATCTCGCGATATGTATGGCTGCATCGCGGAAAAAAGTCCTGCTTATTGATACGGACCTGTCATTAGGCAACCTTGATATATTAATGGGGGTATACAGTAAATACAACATTTCTCATTTGCTTAACGGGCAAAAAAGCATCGAGGAGATTATTTACAGCGGCCCTGAGGGACTGGGGATAATCTGCGGAGCTTCCGGCCTTGAGGACTTGGCCAACATCGATGAATTTCGGCGTCATCGCCTGCTTAGGGAATTGTCCAGACTTCAGAGCGATTTCGATGTGATTGTAATTGATACCGCAGCCGGCATTTCGAAGCTGGTTGTTGGTTTTTGTCTTGCGGCTGACCACGTTTTGGTAATCACAACACCGGATGCTACAGCAATGACCGATGCTTATGCGACGATTAAAGTACTGGTTCTAAACAGGTTTGCAAGGCAAATAAGTCTTATTGTAAATATGGCTGCGACAGTAGCGGAGGGCAAAAGAACCTATCATCAGATAGCAAGCGTTGCGAAACAATTTTTGAACACGCACGTTTATGATGCCGGCGTATTTCTCAAAGATGAACGATTGAACTCTGCGGTTCGACTGCGAAAGCCGGTCGTCTTAGCTTACCCTAAAGCGCAGATTACCTCGTCATTGGCGGCCTTAGCGGCGAAATTGGGTAATGGTTTGGCCGTGACGCCAAACGATGAAGGTTTTTTTAAGAAGGTTGTTGATTTGTTCTTCTAAAGTTATCGGCCGAAGGGTCGATAAGAATTTCAGACAGGTATTTTGTATATCGATATGGAGGAGAGTAAGGATGAAAAAATAGGCGCTGGTGTTTATAGGACTTAAAGCCCAGTGAGATAAACGTTGTTGAAATCATAGAAACCATACTTTCGCAAAGCATGGTCATTTTCAGGGAAGAATGCTATGAAAACCAAGCAGCAACCCGGCATCGAAGAAATATGGAAGCAATTCCACAAAACCCACAATGAATATTTCCGCAATCTGCTTATGGAGCACTACAGGGACCTTGTAAAATACTGCGCCGAGCGATTGCACAGTAAATTACCTGATAAGGTTGAACTGGACGACCTCATCAGCGCCGGTATTTTCGGGCTGATGGATGCTATCGATGCATACGACCCCGACAGGGGAGTAAGGTTTGAGACATACTGCTCACCTCGTATAAAAGGTTCGATTCTTGACGAGCTGCGTAGTATGGATTGGGTGCCGCGATTAGTCCGTGCCCGCGCTCATCAGCTTGCCAAGGTCAGCCATTCGCTTGAGATAAATCTCGGACGTAAACCTACTGAGAAAGAAATCGCTGAAGAGCTAAATATGAATACGGAAGAGTTTAACAAACTACAACGGGATGCTAATGCTGTCGGCCTGGTGTCATTGGACAATAAATATAATGACGGCGACAGCGAAAAAGATGTTCGCGAAATAGATGTGATAAAAGACAGGAAGAGCCAGGACCCTGTAACCGAGGCC
>Ga0315548_1001963_pt1 | contig 16540 bp, 13 predicted proteins | sample SalMarSW160110MG_2_FD_202540 | JGI IMG/M metagenome (GOLD analysis project Ga0315548, IMG submission 202540) | Salt marsh sediment microbial communities from the Plum Island Ecosystem LTER, Massachusetts, United States - Salt Marsh Sediment SW1601-110 ...
TAACAGTGACAACATCATTAGTGCAGCGGAGCTTCTTTTCCCATAACAGTCTCTTGTATATCTCGTAGATTCTTTTTCTGCTCTTTTCCCCTCCATGGCTGAAACCAAAAACTTTTGCAGTTTCAACCATCAGAGATTCGGCACTTATGCCTAAAGCGTATCGAGCAATTAGTTTCAAGGCGTTTTCGATTTCCTCAGGCGGGATGTGTTCAATTATTCTTTTTGATTCTGGGACGCCGGGAACTGGAACGCGCACTGAGACCTCTTGCAGGTCTGTTGGCCAAAGGAAATGACCCTTGATGACTATCTTTCGATCTCGGAGCAGGAGATTAAGTGCTTCCCTCACGGCTTGAACAATTCTGGGTCCCCTTCGCTTTAGTCCCCATGCAGATGCTAATCTTCGAACTGCATAGTCAAAGTGAATTGGTCCTTCTTCATTGACAAGCTCTTCCAAGAGGCGACTTTGCAGTTGACGATTCTCTTGAAAGTGAAACTCGTTGGCTTGAACTACCCATCCATGTCGAGAGGATGGAACCCTCACATACGGGTTAAATTCTGCTTTAAGCGCGTGCACTTTGTAAGGAACACCGATCTTTTCGATACCTGCAAATTGAACCTTTTGAACATCGACTTCTTGTGCTGAGTCATCGTTGTGCTCTTCTGAATCAAGATCCGTGCTTGGGACTTCCTTTTCTAGCTGGAACTTATGAGCTTCTTCTAAGGCATCAGCTAGTCGTCTGATTTCGGAATCTCTTCTCGCGACCCACGCTGGCGACCATATGCGATGAATCCTCCATGCTAGCTGTTTGAGCACTTGCTCCCTGAGTCTATCTCTGTCCCTTGCACTATTACTATACTGGTATGTTGCGCCGTCAAATTCTATTCCTAAAAGGTAGTCTCCAGAATTATTTGGATCAATCACTCCCATATCGATGGGACAACCGCTATACCCCACTTTGGGGACGACATTGTAGCCAATGCGTTGGATTACCATTGCCACGTCTTCTTCAATGGGGGACTCGAATTCGCCTGCTTTTGGCTTAGGCAATTTTAATGCTTCTGGACCCTTTTCAGAATATTCAAGATAGTTATGCAGAATAATTGTGCCTTCTGATTTGACTGATTCTATGTCAATATCGGAGGATTTAATGGAAGTGACGAGGATTATCCTTTCTCTAGCACGTGTAACTGCAACATTCAGTCGTCGCTCTCCGCCAGCCTTGTTCACAGGCCCAAAGTTCATCGTTATTTGACCCTGATAGTCATAACCATAACCGAGGCCAAGTATTATTACGTCACGTTCATCACCTTGAACGTTCTCTAGGTTCTTGACGAAAAACCCTTCTAGTCGATCTTCCTTGAAGAAATGCTCGTATTCAGGTTGTTGCCTGCGGCGGCGTTCAAGCGCTTCTTCAACAGCTTCCATTTGTGCTATACTAAAGGTTACCACTCCAAGAGTTTTCTTGGGATATTTCTGGAAATGCTCAAAAACTAAGTCGGAAATGACCTCTGCCTCTTTAAGGTTGTCTCGTCGACCTCCCCGATCATAGACGCCGTCTGGAACATGAATCAGTTTTACACCCAGAGTTTCGTGTTTTGCTATCGCTGATGGAAAAGTTATGAGGGTGCCATCATAGAAATGGTGGTTAGAGAATGCAATTAGTTCCTCGTGTTTGCTGCGGTAATGCCATCGAAGAGTCTTGACTGGTAGTCCAATCCCCACGCATTCGTCAAGAATGCTGTCGAAAACTTCAACATCTTCGTCGCTGATTTCGTCCCAGTCGATATCTTCAAGCAGGGATTTTTGGAAGAAGGAGGTAGGCGGTAGTTGTTTGTTGTCGCCTGCAACGACAATTGTTTTTCCACGATAAATAGTTCCGATTGCGTCTTCAGGAACAATTTGAGATGCCTCGTCAAAGAGAATCACATCAAATTTCATCAGTTCAGGGGGAAGGAACTGGCTCACAGACATTGGACTCATGAGCAAACAAGGTTTAAGCCGCGAAAGGAGGTGAGGAATTCTCTGTAAAAGATTGCGGATCGGCATTAACCGCCTCTTTTTCACTGCCTCTTTCAGTAACGTGGTTACCTCTGAATTGTCTGCTTGGATAAGTATGTCCTGTGGTTTTCTACTATTTGCTGCCTCTATAACTCGGTTCGAAGAAAGGCGAATCAGCTTTTGGTCAAGTTTTCTGAATTCAGCAATTAGCTGCTCGTGACTGTCTCTTCTAAATTTACCTAAGTGCGGATTTCCATCATACAGATAATTAAGCCATTCTTGGTATGCTGCTTTGCGAAATATGTCAAGAAGCTGAGAAGCCTGAGGAGGGCTCTTGATGAGCCGGTCAAAAAACGCGGTTAAGCCTCTCAGTGAAAAGAGTTTTTTGGCTTCTTTAAAATCGACCCAAACTTGCAGGTCGTCAACTCGTTCTCGGAGCCATCTGACCCTGCTTTGAATCGCTTCGAGGCTCATTTCTTGTAGTCTTTGGCCTTGGTATGTCAGTTCAGTTTCGAAACGAGACTCCAGAGCTGCCAAGGATTTCAGTGCCGCATCATAATGTTTAATCAGGTCACTGTTAGATGGAGCGTATGTAGCTCCACGAGAGACAATGTCCGCGAAGAGTTCGGGAATCGGAGAGGAACCAAACAAAGTTTGGACTTTTCTGGTCCAATGAAGAACTGATAGAATTTCTTCCCAGCGTGTTTCGAGATCTGAGAAGCGGAACCCGAATTTCGTTTGGAGAAGCGCTCTTTCGCCGAGAATTTCCGCTTCTTTTTTTCTAACATTTTCCGCGTCTTTCAAGTCAGCTATTAGCTGTTTGTAGTTTTGTGGCTCTTCGCCTTTATTTGTCTTCAAGGTTTCTTCTGTTATTTCGCAAAGAGAGCCAAGTTGTTTTTCAACCGAGCTTGCCCATTCTTGAAGCATTGCTATAGGCGTCTCATAGAGCGGTAAACTCGAGCTGGGCAAACAGGATATTGGCAACAGGGAGCTTAACTCTTTAGCAAGCTGGTCCCATTTCTCAAATGACTCTTGTAACTCATTGCCAACCTGCTTGATTACAAGCGGAGGGTCTGATTCGTATGAAACTAGACGGGATAGGTTCTCAGGTACCCCTGTTGCCCCTGATAACCTAAAGAGTTCCGATGTAATTTCGATCGCTTTTTCTGTCCGTTGAAAATCTGTCTCATATCCCTGATAAAAATGACCCAGCAGACTGTGAACTGCTTCTGCTGATGCTTCGATCTCAGCACTTAACGTTTTCAGCCTACGCGCGTCAAGCAGATCTTGCAAAACGGACTTGGGAACTTTGCCGTCATGAGTTAGCAGAGCTATCTGCTTTTGGTCGCGATAGAAACTTGGGCGTAACCATCGAAGGAAACTTTTGTACAGATTATTATAGCGTCTTATGAACTCATCGAGGTCTATTTCGAAAATTCCGTCGCGATACGTTTTTTCTAGCTTAAGCCTCAGCGAATTGTGTTCCTCATAATCCTTTTTTGTTTTTGGAAATGTTTCTTTTACTTGCTGAAAATAAGTTGGATCTAACCATCGCGATTCTGGTTTATCCTCTGAGAAGCAAAGAAGTGCAATACGGTATAGTTGTTTAACGCGGTCAGGTGTAAGGTTTTCTGTTGATAAACCCAACATCGGGGCAAGCTGTTGTGATTTTTCGTTCCACTTTTCTGATAGAACCTGGGTATGCTTGGCAAAATCCAAGAGTTTTTCTCGTTTTTTAAGAAGCTCGCTTTCTTCTATACGCGAGTGTAGAAGCAGCTTGTTGATTGTTGAAAGGGCTTCTTCAAATTCTGCAGATATAGTGAGAGCTAAGCTGAATAAAGCGGGGTTGTAACGTTCCAGTAGACGGCTGCGGGTTGCTTTGCACCATTCAGATGTGGCTAGGAGTGTTTCTGCTTCGGAGATGAGCTGATCAAGGTTAAGATGCGTCACCCAGCTTGCTTCGGGTTTAGGGCTTTCCAGTAGAAGACCGCCAATTCCAATTAGCCATTTCACCTCATCAAATGTTGACGGCGTTTTCAGGCCCAGCTGGTTTGCAAATTTGCCTGATTCTAGTCTGAGCGAGTCTATTGTTGAAATTAAATTGACAAGAATTGTTGATAATTCTGAGCGGACTTCTATATTGTAATTGTTTCCTCGATAGTCACGCCACGGAAAGTCTGGTTCTTCCATTACCTGCCAGACGTTTTTCAGTCGGTGCATTAAATCTTCTAATTCGCGCATTTTTTGAGGTGTCAAACTTCCCGGATTCGGTAGCTCAACTGCGACGAAGGGAATGCATTCTAAACTTGAAAGTTCGCCTAGTATTTCGTATGCGCTTTTCTGCAAAGTGGGGCGTTTTTGATGGAGTGAGACTACGTAGTTGTTCAAGTTTTCTCTCAAGTCTGCCATTTTTTCAAATTCATGTGCTGATGGCAGTTTGCGAGGAACAAGTTGCTCATCAAGGCAACGTTTAAGCTCAGCTACAACTTCCTTCTTGTTGGCCTTGCTGCTGTGAAGTTCCAGACAGAAGGAGGATAACCCTACCTCACGCAGTCGCTTATAAACCACTTCGAGGGCAGCCATTTTGTCGCTGACGAAGATAACAGATTTTCCGTGAGCTATACATTCGGCGATGATGTTTGCTATTGTTTGACTTTTGCCTGTACCTGGAGGTCCTTGCATCACAAAGCTTTGTCCGCGCAAGGCATATTCGATTGATACCCTTTGGCTGCTGTCAGCATCTAGGACTTGAAATGTTTTTTCAGGTGGCTGTATCGTGTCTACGTCTTTTTCTTCAGGCAGAGAGCCTGTTGTAAGTGGTATGTCCTCAATTCCGGCAATGGCGCGAATTATAGGGTGCCGCTTTATTACTGCCGTGTTTGTATCAAGATCATTGTAAATAACTAGTTTGTGAAATGAGAAAAGCCCGATTTCTACGGTGGTTTCTACTCTCCAACCGAGTTCGTTAGCGATTTTTGTGACGGCGCTGAAGTAGTCGGTCAGGCTTTGGTATTCCCAATATTCAGGCAAAGGTGGGAGCTCGATTTTAAAGTCAGCCTTCAGTTTCACTTGTAAAGCAGGATTTAGAACTACCTCTTCTTCTATTGGCGGAACTGAGATAAAGAAGGGTTCTCGAAAGGATTCCCTAGCCAACTCAATTGGTACGAGGACAAGGGGGGAGCGGACTTCCTCGGATGTTTCCTTTTCCTTCCAAACTAACATTCCGAAAGCAGCGTGCAATATACGCACGCCTCGCTCCCTGTAGTCCAAAAGTGAACGTCTGTGGAGGTTCTTAAGGACTCTCTCAAGATCGGTTCTACTGATTCCCTCGCATACCAGTTGGTTTGCTGCTGGACGGTTTTTTTCACTGAGGAACGAAAGGTTTGCGGATTGTAGTTGCCCCTGAAAGCCCTCTGCTTCCTCGGGAGGGTACCAAAACTCCAGTTTCCGCTTTCGTAAAACAAGTCTGTTGAAAGTTGCTTCCATATTTGGGCGAGAAACGGAAAGATTTCTTCTTTTGCTGGGCTTGAAGTACAATAAGTTGTTTCGCCGCGATAGGTCTATAAGCCTAGATTTCCAATCTTCAATGCGACGCGTCATTGGAGGAACATAGTTCTCTCGAATTAAAGGGAAACCATCCTGTGGCATTAAATCACGATTCTGCACAATGGCTTTTAACAGTTATTATGATGCTGATTACTTTAACATTTGTGGTGCTACCTGAATGATTTTCTTTCTGAAACTTCGAACGAATAATTTAAGTGGACATTATTCTGAGCAAACTCTACGGGGTACAAGACGTTTATATGGCGGGCCCGACGGGAATTGAACCCGCGACCCTCGGATTTCTCTGCCTGCTAGCTTAAAAGTCCGATGCTCTAGCCTTACTGAGCTACGGGCCCGTCCAATGGGTCTTATTACTCATAGGAGAAACAAGAAAGGGGTTTTTTAGCGTTTCGATTCGGCACTTAACTCATAAAAAAATTAAGGCGTGTTTTGCGCCTTCAGGATGTTTGCCATGAAACCTTTGATTTTGTCGTTGGCGCTCAGTAGTGTATTTATTGTTTTTTCGCCCTTCTCTGTGAGTTTGTAAACTCTTTTTCTTTCGTCCCATATGCCTTCGACAAGACCGTTTCTTTCGAGAGAGTACAGCAGCGAGTAGACTGTGCCTGAACTGACGAGGAGGTTAAACTTGTTGTGAATATATGAGATAACATCGTAGCCACTGAGGGATGAGTTTCTCAGCTCGGTCATGATTATAATATCCATGAAGTTTTTGATTATGCGTTCATGCATTTTCTTGAGGATTCTTCCTTCTAATCTCCCACTGCTAAGTATTATCGTCAACGCCACCATGTTTATTCACGTTATAATAGTTTTGTTCGTGTTTAGATATATAAGTTTTATTCGAATTTCGAATTGGATGTTGAAACAAAGTCTGAAATATATATACTAAAAAGACTGCGGAAACATAACAGTGTTAAACCACAATTTACTTTTGACTTCTCCTTTCCATCTTAAAGCCTTAGCTGCAATGTTAAGGACAAGCTTTTCCTACACAAAAACCACACCTTAACTCCTACTCAGAGCACAAAACCGTCAGTTCATAAGCATGCGTTTCCTGTGCGGAAAAGGTTTTCTTTGTAAATTTTGGTTGAAAAAATTTCAATGTTTAATTATATAAATAACGTGGAGTCAACAAAATTTTAAACGCATAATTTTCATTTCGATGATAGATACGGCTGTTTTTACTAGTTAGAGATATATGTACATGTTAACAAACGTTATTTCCTCTTTTGCGCTTAGAAAAAGCCACGGTGCTAAAATTGATTTCATGGAAATACTCATTTAAGCGATTAAACGAAGAATATGAAATAGCAAAGAAAAAGAAGCAAGCTTTGGACAATTTATTTGAAACCGGCAGAATTTCTCAGACCACACGCGACTCGTTCGAGAACGACATAACCGCGGTCATAATGGAAATCGAAAAACAGCAGAAAGACCTCCTTGCTAAAATGCAAGGTAAAACACAGGAGCTAGAGGGCCAGATCAAAACGTTGGAGACCCTTCTTGCCAACTACGAGATACAGCATGTAGTTGGCGAAATTGATGAGGAAAGTTACCAGCGTGAAATTACTCTCTTATCCACAGGACTTGAAACCGCCAAGCGCGAATTAGATGTAATCAAAGAAGCCACAAACCAGCTTTGCCCACCTGTCGAAGCGCCACCAACAGAGCCTTCTTTGCCGGCTGAGGAAAGCGAAGCCGAAGTCGTCCAAAATGAGCCCGTAGAAAACGAGGCAGTCGCCCCAGCTGAAGTGGAAGTTGTAGCAGAGCCAAGTCCCGAAGAACCAGCCATAACAACAGAGGAGGCAGTTCCAGAGCAGCCCGAAATTGAGAGCGAAGAAACTATTTCAGCAGAGATGCCTCAAGCCGAAGAAGACACACCACAAGAGATAGAGGACACACCACAAGTCGTAGAAGAAATGCCAGAGGTCATAGAGGACCAGCCACAAGTCACAGAAGAGATTTCGCAAGCCGTAGAAGACATGCCGCAGGAGATAGAGGACACACCAGAAATCACAGAAGAGACACCTCAATTCATGGAGGAAACGTCAGAGGTCATGGAGGATCAGCCAGAGCTCACAGAAGAGGTCCCACAGGCCGTAGAAGACGCACCAGAGGTTGTGGAGGAAATGCCTAAGGAGGCCCACCCTCAGGAAGCGCCCGAGGAGGCGCAACAGGAAATAATCATCGAAAGCATACCAGAACAGGAACAAGACGTCGAAGAAGCTTCGGCAACCGCAGAAACAGACGAAAACGCTGAAAACCAAGAAGAAGATTAAACAGAAAAAGCAATATCCTCTTCTTTTTTTCCTTTTTAGAAAGAACCCAAAGTGCAAATTATATTAGTTAGTAGAGGTTAAATGCCAGAGAGAATGTTCCGAGATAGATGTGCTCTGCGAAGAGCTACCCCCCTTATATATACATTGAACTCAAGCGTAGAACTAGTCGTTTTGTGTCTTCGTGTGATAGCCCCTACTGTTTTCTGCAAAGATTTTCTATTAGGCTCCAAATAGTAACGAACAAACAGTTAGGTTATCTGAATACGAAATCCATAAAGTAGAAAAACCCAAAAACCAAAATTCAATCGAACAAGCATTGCCTAAACAAAAGCGGAAATCGTGGAACTACGAAGACATTCAAGAATATAGGAAATGGGTCGAAGGTCAAAAACAGGTTACACGGAACAGAAACGCAAGAAAATTGAAAGCCTTTTGCGATTGGATTGGCAAAACACCAGAGCAGATTTTGAAGGAATACGAAACCGCGCAAAATAAGAAGGCATGGCAACGAGAACGCAAAAAAGAGATTGAGGCATACTACAACCACCTTAAGGAAAAAGGCTATAAAATCAACTATTGCAGAACCGAACCGTTAGGCATTCTGAAATTCCACACACGGCACACTGAAACCATTAAAGAAGGAACAAAATGCTTCGATGCGCCTCAACTGCCTGATAATGAATTTGTGTTTACGCAGGTTGACCTTAGAAAAGCCTTTTACTATTCAGATTTGGAAAATCAAACCTTGCTGAGTTTAGCAGTTTCTTTAGGCTATAGCAGTATTGACTTCTTAGAACTGGAAAGCGAAAAACTGAGGCTATCCATTGCTTGAGAGATTATTTGCCAATATTGGAAAAGAAGTATAACTGTTTGCCAAAATACCTTTGGAGCAACGAAAAAGGCAATGGACACATCACAAACGAAGGATTAAACAAGAAGCTAAAAAGAATCTTAGCGAAGGCGAATATTCAGACTTATGGTAAACAAGTTAAATTTCATGAAATACGGAAATTCATGTACTCAATCCTTCAAGCCAAAAACAGGGACATTGCAAAAGTTATCACGGCAAAAAAAGTTAGAAAATTGTTTAATCCACTAAGATTATTAATCGATAAATTCTAAGCCGTTTTTGAGGCTCTATGTGCAAGATGTGAGAGGGGTCGTGACACCTTCCAGTTGAACTGATATGGTGATAGGAAGAGGGTGCAAATGAGATTAAAGAGTGGCGCAAGTGATTTAAGCCAAGAGCAAGATAATATACCTTTTGCGGTTAAACTGGGAGAAGGTGACCTGTGATGGGCAGAGTTGAAAGCTCAGTGGAGATTGAGGCTCCTGTCGAGAAGGTGTTTGTTTTTCTTTCAAACCCTAAGAACCAAGAGAAGATATTCGTGGATTCGGATTTCAAGATTGAGGATGTTTCCGAGCAACCCGCAGGAGTTGGCACAAGATTTCGCATATCCGCTGTCATCGGAGGGCGGAAAGTGAAGCCACATTGGCACGAAATCGTTGAGTTTGAGGAGAATCGCAGATTTGTTGATTCTGAAGTCAAAGGCGGAGGCGGAGTCTTCAAGAGGGAGAATTTGATTTTTGCTTTTGAAGCCACCGATAAAGGCACGAAGGTGACTATTACCGAAGACTACGAGTTCCCTTATTCAGTGCTCGGAAAGCTAATAGACAAGCTGATGGCGAAGAAGGGGTTCGAACGTTGGATTCAGAGCGGGGCTAAGAAGGCTAAAGAGGTCTTAGAGGCGACTTAGGTAGTTGCGGTGCTTGAACTGCTCTCCTCTTTTTTATTTCATTTTTTGTTATGGCTATACAGACTATTATTGCATTAATGGATTTGAGATGCTCAATAGGGAATAGAACAATCTTCTACATGGTTTTTAAAAGCAACTTGATACTATCTTTTGTCAGATAATCGTTAGGAGAGTGAAAAAATGAGTGAAAAACAAGAACCTAACGATTTGTTCGATGCTCCAAATATGCTGGCGCTTTCAACGTTTGGATGTTTAGGCTTCTCCTAGGGGAAGACTTTTAAAATCTGAGTGTTTCTTGAGGAATCATGAGATTGCGCAGGGCAATAATGAGCACTATTAGAAGCAAGAGATTCTGGCTGTGGGAAATAGGCGGTGCTATCATTTACGGAATACCTGTAGCAATCCGCTTCACCACTAAAAGCATGGCCATACCGATCTTAAATTTTCCTGGATTTTGGATTGGCCATTTCATTCCTGGCAACTTCGTAGAAAAAATTCTTATTAATGCATTTTTCCCTGGAGGAGCGGGTGGCATTGCCGGAGAAACGTTCGTGAGTAATTATAAAGGTGAAGCTGTCAAGGGAAAAACCAAGTATCTATCTAGGCTCGGTGGGGCGTTGTTGCAAACAGCCGCTTGGTCAGCATTTCAGTATTGGGGATATTCCTTATTGATAATAGGGTCATTTGGGGGGAACATTTTCGAGCATGCGCTAGTCTTTCCAATAAACTTCACGTTGGCTACGCTTTCAATATTCACCCCAGACGTTGTGAACTTCGCGAAATCCAAGATGGAAAGCGCTTTCCAAAAGCTGTCAAAACGCAAAAACTACACTGCCAAGAAAACTTAATTAGTCAAAAGCCAATTTATCCCTCTCGGCGCCTTTGGCCTATGACAGCCCAGGTAGTATAGTCCGGTCTCAGCGTGAATTTTTCATACTGCCGGAATAGTATAAGCGGCTGTCGCCCGCTAGACCCGGGTTCGAATCCCGGCCTGGGCGCCAATTTACTTTTCACGGAAAAGATTTTCCTTACGGTTCTGGGATTGTGAGAGTACTTGAGAGCATTGCTGCCTTTTTAGCTTAAGCCTAATTTCTTAAGTCCCTAGAGGCATAGTGTTTTCTACGAAGCAGCAAAGATGTTATCCAAGGCAGAGTTAGGAAGTATTATAAACGGAGAAAAACCTGAATGTTGGAGAAAGATAGTGAGCAGATAAATGCGCTCGTAGATGAGGCGCTCGGATGGAAAAACGTAGCGAGAAAGTAAGCACTAGCATACGTCGAAACATCTTTGCTTTGGGATTTGTTAGTTTTTTCACTGACATGTCCAGTGAAATGGCTTTCAGCATACTGCCCACATTTCTCCTAAGTCTACCTGGGTCCAGCATAGCAATATTAGGGTTCATTGAGGGAACGGCTGAAGCCTTGAGTTATGTTTTGAGGTCGGTTTCAGGAATTTTCTCTGACAAGTTCAGAAAAAGGAAATCGTTTGTCTTAGTTGGATATGGTTTGTCAAATGCTGTCAAACCTCTTTTCGCAATAGCGAGGACACCATTAGATGTTTTTGTAGTCAGGGTTTCTGACCGCGTTGGAAAAGCCGTTCGCACGCCGCCTCGTGATGCTCTCCTTAGCGAGTCGGTTTCTGAGAAACGTCGAGGCGCGGCTTTTGGTTTGCATAGAGCTCTTGATCAGTCAGGTGCTATCGTGGGACCTGTGATTGCCTCAACAGTTATGTTAATTCTAGGTCTGACTCTAAGAGATGTCTTCTGGCTGACACTAATACCCGGCGCTATTGCACTTTTAATACTCTTGTTTGTTGTTAAGGAACGGTTCGGCGATGCCGTTGGAGATTTTCAATTGCTTGCAGGCATTAAGGCTGTCTTGAAAGGTAATTTTTCTTGGCTACTCGTTATTGTGGGAATTTTTTCTCTGGGTGCATTCAACTTTTCCTTTGTTCTCATTAATGCACAAGAAGCTGGAATTGTAGCTTCGTTTATCCCTTTAGTCTATGCAGCTGTTAACGTTGCGCATGTCGCCATCGCGATCCCAGCGGGCGTCTTATCTGACAGAATAGGAAAAGAAAAAGTCATGATATTGGGCTACAGCGTCTTCCTCTCAAGTGTTATGCTTATCTTGTTTCTCCCAATCAGTGGGTTTAACGCTTTCTTGGTTGCCGTGTCTTATGGTCTTTATTTCGGAATCATCGAAACAGTTCAGAGAGCTTTAATTCCAGAATATGTCGACAGAAACTTGATAGGAACAGCGTATGGCATTTACTATCTCGTTGTCGGTTCTGCTTTCTTCGTTTCAAACGCTGTGGTTGGGAGTTTGTGGGAATACTTCGGCTCATCATTGGCATCCGCCTACAGCATCATAACATCAATTATAGCTATCACGTTTATGATACTGTTTCTTAGCAGAAAGAGGTGAACTATGTTTTACGGGTGTGAATCCGAGTTTGTGTTTAGGCTAAGGGGTTTTTTCTCAAGATGTTGGACGGTGTTTATCTATGTGCACTTGCCAGGGAGGTTGGGAATAGGTTTAAATGTGGCTGGTTGCAAGTTATGTCGTTATGTTTGGGCGTTCATAACGTTATGCGTTACCGCAAAGAACTTACCTCCTCTTCTATAAAAACGCCCTCTCCAACAGAACTCAATAACTACTGTCTTCAGATAATGTGGTTTAGGATTTTCAGGGCAAGTTCTTGAATTTTAGTTGTAACGCAGGAAAGCTTAAATAGTGTAATGTTATATTTATCTAACATGAAGTTAAAAATGTATAATATAAAGTTAGAAATAGATAATGAGGTGTAAAAGTTGAAGAAAAATCACATCAGGATTTGGCAACGTGCGTTATTCGCGTTAGGATTGTCTCTATGCTTGACAGGCGCCTTTCTAATGGTAAACGGAAGTATCTTCGGCGACAGAACCACCGGCATCGCCATCGTTACTGGCATAGTCGGAATCGGCTTGATAAGCACTTTCACCACAAAATCGACACTTAAGAACACTACAAAATCACCAGAAAAAATCATAACTTCAGCAAAAAGGTGGCAACCATGACTACTTCTGTATGGCCAATTGTAAGCGTTGGAATAGCAGCCCTGATTGTATTAGTCGGCATTCTGGTAGCATGGAAAAAATACAAAGACAGAAAGTCGGGCTTTCCCGCACAGGATGAACGGACTCAAAAGATTAACGGAAAGGCTGCAACTTATGCTTTATACATTGGGTCCTATTCCATCTTGGCGTTTCTGGGGATACAACTCATAGGTATAGAATTCTTTGGCTTGCCCGACAATGATGCTGGATACCCGCTAATAGCAGCGCTCTTGGTTTACAATTTGTCATTCCTTGTACTGCGTTGGCTCTTAGGCAGAAAAGGCGACAACTAATGACATTTAAAACAAGAATCAAAGAACTAAGAGCCAGATACGACCTAACACAAGACGACCTAGCGAGAAAAGTGGGCGTAAGAAGAGAAACCATACTCTACCTGGAAAAAGGCAAATACAACCCTTCACTGATGCTGGCGCACCAAATAGCCCAAGCACTAAAAACAACCATAGACGACCTATTCATCTTCGAAGACGAAGAGGAACCAAAAAAATAGCCTGAAAAGAAAACTCGCAACTAACCTTCTTTGCAGAAAGTGCTCTCTACCCAGTCTTTTATTTCGTCTCTCACAACTCTGACTTTCCGCAGTATCTCCTCTTCGCTCCCTTTGAACGTTGATGGGTCTGGAAAATTTTTATGGATTTCTTTTTCTCCGGGAAAGAATGGGCAGGCTTCGCGTGCCGCGTCGCAGACCGTAACCACGTAATCAAAGGTTTTTCCTTGAAATTCCAGTATGCTCTTAGAATGATGCGTTGAAAGGTCAATGCCAATCTCAGCCATCGCCTTAGCAACGTAAGGATTAATTTGAGTAGGTGTGATTCCAGCGCTTTTTGCTTCGTACCTGTCTCCGCAAAGGGCGTTCAGGAAAGCCTCTGCCATCTGGGAACGCGCAGAATTATGCATGCAAATAAACAAAACCGACTTCAAACGTGTGCACCTAACATTGCTATGTCCCTTCGGACATACCTAATAAGATTTCCGAGTACACTGTAAAAGGCTGACAGAAATAATTAACACAACTGGAAAATAGAAAAAGAGGTCACGAGAGCAGTCTATTTCATTTTTTGCTTTTTCAGGCGTCCGCCTTTTTTCCAGAACACGAAAGCGAAAGCGCATGCAGCACCAGCGGTTAAGGTTCCAAGAGGCACTTCTGGAATCATCAGAATGTACGCTAAGACGCAAACGTTTGTTTCCACCGTCAACTCAAAGCAGGTTCCGATTCCAATTAGGTCTTGCCTGTAATCATCACTCAAATCCAAGTACAGTTGTGGCCACACGCTTTTGGTTGAAGCTTCAACTTTGATGCGTTCGCCATTCTGAATGTCTTCTGGCACCTTAACGGTAACAGCGGCTATTCCGTCGCTGTCTGTGTGCGTCATCGCTGGGTCCAATTCAACATCGTCTGCTCCGAGCACTGCGGTGAACAGCACTCTCACGCCAGGTTTCGGCACATTAAAGGCGTCTGTGAGTTTAGCCTTGAAAGTAATTGTTTCGCCTGGATTACCCATCACTGCTGACTGGTTGGTCGTTACGGGTTCAATCCACTGGAACACATCGCCCTGCCTTACAACATCTTTGTCTTTGACTTCTTCTGCTAGATTGTTGCCTGCGGTATCAAGGTCTGAAATGAGCCAAGGTTGTTTCACGTAGTCATAATCTCTTGTGCTGTTTAGAAGTCTCCAGATGGCTACTTGATTAGCAGCTGCCGCGTCATCGGTCGCTGGGGGATGATACCACGTCAAAATGTAACTCACGGCCCTCCACTCTGCATTTTCCGTTACTGCCGCTAATTCTGCGGGGTATGTGGTGCCGACACAGATTGTTTTGTCATAGTTTATGCAGTACGCCTTTGTCTGCTGGCTGCACTCTGCGTCGTCACCGCTCACCGTTATGGGGATTTCGCCCACCCAATAACGGTCTGACCAATGACCTTTAACGCTACCTCCGTTGGGGTTCCCTATTAATACGTTAACTGTTGTCGCAGCGTAAACAGCCACGCCTATGGATGCAAGAAGTAAACTTAAAAGTACAATGCACCCTACCTTTGAAGCCTTTTGCAAACTCGCCTTCTCCTTTTACAGGAGAACTTGCTCTAAGTTTATAAACTTTTATGGTCTTGAATCCAAGAAAAGACAAGCTAATTTTCTATAACTTTCTTCTAGTAAGGGATAATGAGAGTTTTAGCTTTATTTTTTTAAAGTTTTGTGTGTAGATTTGCTTTAATTTTCGATCAGAACATCTTAAATTTTGCCGCCTATCAATGCAGAAAGCATATGAAACCGTTACATCAATCATCAAAGACGACTATGACCCTACCATCTGAACCTCACAGTGCAAGCGCTCCCGACAATTGGCTACTTAACTACATAAAACGCAGTAATAGTTCAACTGTCGAAGAAAGCCAGATAATCACCCGAGCTTCACGAAGCAGCCTGTGCGTAGTATGTAAGGGTTCTAGGTTTCTCTGTGGGAAAACTCGCTGTCCAATAATGGTCAAAGTCAACTATTACCTGAAAAGCGTGCCTTTAATGTCAACCGAAGATATTTCAGGTGTTTCGCCGCCCAGCGTGTTCATCGGAAGAATCGGCTACCCACACGTGTACGCTGGACCTCTCGTGCCGCCCGTTAACGAAGACACCAGCCTCTACGACCTGCCAGAACGGTGGTTCGGAAGGTCAATAGACGAAATCGTGGGCTTCCGCTCGCTACTTATTCGCGGCAAACACCGCGTTCACGTGCAAAAGTTCAATGAGGCAGGCAAGATAATGGAGCAAACCCGCGAGTTAGCCCTCGCAGAAAACAGCGTGGACACCGAACTGAACCTGACAAAAAAGCCCCGAGGCTTCATATTCATGGATGACAGCGTCCAGCCCTTCGGTCCCTCCGCGCCCATAAAAGACCTGCACGTCGGCAACGCGCGGTTCGACCATCGAGTAGAAAAAGCCTACTACGACACCGATTTACGCGCCACGCAAGCTGTGCTGGAGCTTTACGACCGAGGCGTCATGGTCACGAAAATTCAGAAAGCCTTCAGCGTCGGCGCCTTCGGCATAGAAAAAAACAGGCGTTTGGTTCCAACCCGCTGGAGCATAACAGCCGTGGACGACATAGTCTCCAAAAACCTTGTGGAAAAAGTGAAGACTTTCCCCGAGATAAACGAGTACCGCGTCTACGAGTCACAGTACTTGGACAACGTTTTTGAGATTTTAATGATTCCAGCCGCTTGGAGCTACGAGTCTATGGAGGCATGGTATCCTGGCACAGTTTGGAATCCCAACGGCAGGAGCACGGTGATATTTTCAGACTACGAAGGCAACAATGGGCGAACAACATACGCGCAGATAGGCGGCTGCTACTACTCCGCCCGCTTAGCGGTGTGCGAGCAGCTAGTCAAAGAAAGACGGCAAGCTACTGTGATCGTTTTGCGTGAAGCCCGTCCAGGATACATAATGCCCGTAGGCGTATGGCAAGTGCGAGAAAACGTTAGAAACGCCATGCGACAAGCGCCTCATCTTTTCAACACTCTGGATGAATCCTTAAAATTCATCAGCAGCAGATTTGAGATTCCGCTGCGACGGTGGATACTGCAAAGCGAGCTTTTGAAGAAAGCGCTTTTCCAAAAGAAGCTTACGGACTTTTTCTCAAGCAGTACCCGAACTTGATGACAAATCTTAAAATGATACCACTTTCAATTATATTAAGGGACACTCATGTCAGGAATTGGCTCGGCATTCAAGGAGTTTATTTTGCCTTTTTCAGTTCTTTCAGAAAACCGCAAGGAACCCTTCACAGCAGATTTTGAGGTAGCCACTGTTTTCTCGCTGGC